>ERZ1032909.1-NODE-1-length-73981-cov-14.188689_pt1 | contig 73981 bp, 86 predicted proteins | sample MGYA00517092_ERZ1032909 | MGnify/ENA primary metagenome ERZ1032909 (study PRJEB33719, sample SAMN04262469) | wastewater metagenome | biome: rural village; feature: reservoir; material: water | place: El Salvador | collected 2013-02-13 ...
CAACCCACCCTAACCCACCAAAATTTTCAACTTGCCACACCACTACTCATGGTGTTAAAATACCCCAAAGGATAACACCATGAATAATTTACCCACTCACTCACCTGCCGAAACACTGCAAATTAGTCCGGAGCGGCTCGAGGTCGCAAACTGCTACTTGCAACTACAAGACCACGACCAAGTAGCCGAGAACTTGGGCCTTACACGCCAGCTAGTAGTCGAAATCTTAGACGACCCCACCGTCAAGCGTTATGTTGACCGAGTTTTCTTTGACCTAGGCTACAACAACCGTTTTCTTATGCGCGCTGCCATGGACGCACTCATCAAGCAAAAGTTTCAAGAACTGCATGAGTCGGGAACTGGATCGACCAAAGACATCGCAGAACTACTAGCCATGTCGCATAAGATGTCAATGGACTTACTAGACCGCGAGATTCAACTTGAAAAGGCCAGGTCGGGAACTGCACCTCAAAAGCAAGTAAATGTACAAATCAACGACGATGGTTCAAAGTATCAACAACTTATTAACCGTTTAATACAAGGCGATAATTAATGCTAGTAGTTTCACGTCCGGATGTAAACTGTGATTATATTTCAGAGTTTGATCCGCAGCGTCGTTTTATTAAGCTGCCGATCACAAACTACCTAAAGCTGCTAGGCATCTGGGATACAATCAACCGTCCACAAATTGCACTTATCAACGCCGTCAACGATCCTAAATACCGATTTGTTTGCGCGGCACTAGCTCGCAGATTAGGCAAAACTTACATTGCTAACATTATAGGGCAGCTGGTCACACTAGTTCCCGGTTCGAACGTACTCATCATTTCACCCAATTATAATCTTAGTTCTATATCGTTTGAGCTGCAACGCAAGCTCATCAAGCATTTTGACTTAGAAGTTAGTCGTGATAACTTAAAAGATAAAATTATTGAGTTATCAAATGGTTCGACTATCAGGATGGGCAGTTTGTCGACAGTGGATAGCACTGTTGGCCGATCGTATGACTTAATCATATTTGACGAAGCAGCCCTAGGTGAAGGTGGTGAAGCTGCGTTTAACGTTGCACTGCGTCCTACACTAGACAAGCCGAACGCAAAAGCGATTTTTATTAGTACACCTCGTGGTCGCAACAACTGGTTTTCGCAGTTTTGGAATCGTGGGTTTGATCCTAATTTTCCGGAATGGGTTTCACTACAAGCGGACTATACGGAAAATACTCGCATGGCTGAATCGGATGTTAGTGAAGCTCGCCGCTCAATGTCAAAGGCAGAATTTGAACAAGAATACCTAGCCTCGTTTACAGTGTTTGAGGGTCAGATTTATAGCTTAGCGGAGTCCGATGTTTGTGAACCGCCCGGTGACCTGCGTGGTGAGGCTATCGCTGGTTGCGACCCTGGCTATCGTGATGCTACGGCGTTTGTGGTGATCGTATATGATTTTAGCGGTGATTGTTTTTGGATCGTAGACGAGTACTTGGAGTCGGAGCGAACAACCGCACAACATGCCGAGCACTTTCGTGAGTTATGTGCGCGTTGGGGTGTGGAGACTGTGTTTATTGATTCGGCGGCCGCACAGTTTGCGTCGGACCTTGCCTATCAATACGACATAGCAACTACCCGAGCCAAAAAAGATGTGTTACCTGGCATTGCTTATGTGCAAACCCTAGTGGCCCAAAACCGACTGCGTGTAGCGCCTCACTGCTCACACGTACGCGCTATGTTTGATCAATATCGCTGGGATCAGCGTGAAGGACTACAACGCGAACGTCCACAGCATGATGAATATTCTCACATGGCTGATGCAGTGCGTTACGCGCTTTATACATACACCCTATAGGTATGAAAAATTTTTGCATTGACTTTTCTTTGCCTATAGTTTATAATACTAATATTACTAAAGCTGTACCAAAAAAATGGCAAAAAATACTAATAAACGAATAGCCGTTAAGTGGGTCAGAGACCGAGCAAAAGCAGCTTATGAAAAGCAATCCAGTTGTTTCATATGTGAAACTAACAAGGACCTAGAACTGCATCACCTGCATTCAATCACTGTTCTGCTAGAAAAGTGGGCTGATCGCAAGGGTTATGACATTACCACCGACGATGGCATTTTAGCTGTGCGTGACGAGTTTATTAGTGAGCACAAATCAGAGCTTTATGAACAGGTTTACACCCTATGTAACCCTCATCATGTAGCGCTACATGGCGTTTACGGTAAAACACCTCAACCCGGTTCGGAACCTAAACAGGCCCGTTGGATTGAAATGCAAAAAGCTAAATTTCAGGGCGGCGATAATACTGCAAAACCTGTTGTGAATTCACACTCATTTTTTAGTAGATTTATTTAGGATAAAAAATGAGTTGGATAACAAAAAGCGCGGATTGGTTCCGCGAGAAGCTAAACCCTGCACAGACCCGAATCGCTCAAGCTGAGGGTACCCAAATTTCCACAAATGCCAAGCTAAGTTATGCTCAGGCATTTGAAAAACTGGAATCTGTTTCCAGACCCGTCAACATCGTAGTAAACGCAGCGGCTTCGCTGGACTACGACGTAAAAGATAAAGTACACGAAGGTGTTGCTATTGGTATTCGCCAAAAGCAGCTAAACACACTGCTTAACTTCAGACCCAATCCGTATCAAAGCATACAAGATTTTCGCAGTGCACTGTTTACCGACTTCTTGCTAGAAGGTAACGCATTTATACACTTTGATGGTGTATTTATGTATCACCTGCCAGCAGGCAGCGTGGAAATCCTAACAGACGAAAAAACATTTATTCGCGGATACCGTTATAATGGTATTGTAGACTTTAAAGAGTCCGAAGTTTTTTACTTTCGTGACGTAAGTTCCAAGTCTATTTATCGCGGAAGCAGTCGCTTAGAAAGTGCACAGCGTAGCATTAATATCATGTACGCAATGCAGCAATTCCAAGAAAACTTCTTTGATAATGGTGCTGTTGTTGGCATGGTGCTAACAACTGAGAATACACTTTCACAAGTGGCCAAAGAGAAAACAATTTCCTACTGGTTACAAAAGTATTCTACCAAGCAAGGTGGTAAGCGACCAATTATTCTTGACAGCGGTTTAAAGCCACACGCACTAGCGCAAACCAGCTTCAAGGACATGGATTTTGATCAGTCGATTAAAACTCATGATGAAAAGATTATGACAGCAATTGGAGTTCCTCCAATTTTGCTCGCTGGTGGTAATAACGCAAACATCTCTCCTAACTTACGTTTAATGTACTTAGAAACAGTACTACCAATTAATCGCAAGTTTATCAGTGCTGTAGAGCGTTACTTTGGCTATGACGTAGAAGCTATTACTAGCTCCGTTAGCGCCTTACAACCAGAACTAAAAGATATAGCCAGCTATCATGCCACACTAGTTAACGGTGGTATTATTTCTCCTAACGAAGCTCGCGTAGAGCTGCGCTATGAAGCAAAGCCTGGCAACGACGATTTAAGAGTGCCTGCAAATATTGCAGGATCTGCTGCAAACCCAGCTCAAGGAGGCAAACCCGCCTCAGGCCAGGGTAACTAAAAGGGGTAACATGGTAGATAAAAATAAAGTCTTGCACTTTGCAAGTGCCTTTATCAAGAGCGAACCTCTACCAACTGCCGACGGAAAAATCGATTCTATTACCATTGAAGGTTACGCAAGTACCAACGACGTTGATAGACACGGTGACGTAGTACCAGCCAGTGTTTGGGAAGCGGGAATTCAGAATTATTTAAAAAATCCTGTAATTCTAGCATACCATAAACACGATGAGCCGGCTGGCAGAATGGTGGAACATAGAGTTGACGAAAAGGGACTTTGGATCAAAGCCAGAATCTCCGCGGCAGCCGACGATGTTTTCAATCTTGTAAAAGACGGAGTGCTAACCGCATTTAGCATTGGTTTTCGTATCATGGATGCGGAATATAATTCAGCCTTAGAGCTGTTTGTTGTAAAAGAACTGGAACTTCACGAAATCTCTGTTGTGAGTGTACCAGCTAATCAAAATACACTATTTAGTCTTTCTAAGGCGTTCGAAAGTGCCGAAGAATTTAAATCTTTCAAAATGCAGTTTGCACCCAAAAGCGAATCAGCTAAAGGGCTAGAATCCTCTACGGAAGCAAAAGGCGATACTATTAAGGAATGGAACATGGATCCAAAAGAATTAGAAAAAATGTTAGCTGATGCTGCTGCTAAAGCCGCTGAACAAACAGCTAAAGCTCTAGTTGAAGCACAAGCTAAAGCTGCTGCTGAAAAAGCTGCTGCTGAAAAAGAAGCTGCTGACCTAGAAGCAAAAATCAAGCAAGCAGTTGCTGCCGTAACACCAACACAAACTGGTGCAGAAACTCTTCTAGCCGAAGTTGAAAAGCGTCTAGCTGAATCTCAAGCAGACAGCAAGAAAGCTCTAGAAGGTCTAGAGGCATCTCTAAAAGAGAAAGCTGCTGAACTAGAAGCAATCCAAAAATCTCGTATGCAATTCGGCGACAATAAGTCCGGCGACATGTCTTACGCAGACAAAGAAAAAGCAGTTCTACTAGCTAAGATGGCTGGTAAGAGCCTAGAAAGCACAAAGTTTGGCCAGGAAATGGTTCAAAAGTACGGTGCTCACGTTCCAAGCGCAACATGGGAACTAGAAGTTAGCCTAAACATGGAAGACGAAGTTCGTCGTCGCCTAGTAATGGCTCCTATTTTCCGTAACATTGCAATGCAAACTAACGTTATGACTATCCCTGTAAACCCAGAAGCTGGTGTTGCAACATGGGTAACTAACGCTCAGTTTGGTACTGCAGATTCCGCTGGTGCTGCTCAAACTCACGCATTAAAAGAAATCACTCTAAACGCATACAAAGTTGCTACAAGCGAGTACACAGCGTATGAAGAAGAGGAAGATGCTCTACTAGCAATTATGCCTGTTATCCGTGATGCTATGATCCGCCGTGTTGCACGTGCTGTTGATCGTGCTATGTTACGTGGTGCAGGATCTGGTGCTGACCCAGTTAAAGGTGCCGCAACTTATGACGCATCAAGCACAGTAACTCTAGATATCAGCGACGCAGCTAAAGCAACTGTTGCTACAATGCGCGCACTACGTAAAGACCTAGGCAACTGGGGTCTAGACCCAGCTGATGTTGTTTATGTTGTTTCTAGCGACGTTTACTACGACCTACTAGACGACACAACATTCCAAACAATGAACCAAGTTGGTACACAGGCTACCCTATTAACCGGTCAAATCGGTTCTATTGGTAACAGCCCAGTTATCGTTTCCAGCGAGTTCGCTGACAAGGCAGCAGGCGCCGCAGGTGCTATCGCTATCGCCCCAGCTAACTTCCTAGTTGGTAACCAACGCGGTCTACGCATCGATACACAAGACCTAGTGGAAACACAACGTCGTGTAATGGTTGCTAGCCTACGTACTGGTTTAGTTCAGACAACTACTAACCAAGGTGCTGGCGTAAGCACACTACGTTACGTAGCTTAATGAAAACTGACAGGGCTTCGGCCCTGTCTTTTAAATGGGCTTACTGAGTCCATTTAAAAGACAAGAAAGGTCACATATGGCATTGAATCTAACAACAAGAGCAGATTACAAGACATATGCCGGTATTAAAAGTACAAATGAAGACGGTATTATCGACTTCTTACTACCTAAAGTTTCACAGCTAGTCAAGACGTACTGCCGTAGAACCTTTGTGGATTACATGGATGAGGATAAAGTAGAAGTATTCACGGGTGGATACGATACACTAATCTTAAGTGAAACCCCTGTAGTAAGTATCGCTAGCGTACAATATAGTGCTGACTACGGGCAAACATATACTGCGCTTACAGAATACACAGACTGGGTATTAGATAGCGATAAGATTTTAAGCTTAGCTACTACTGGTTTTAAACGTGCTCCAAAAGGCTATAAAGTAACATACAGAGCTGGTTACGATGATGTACCTAATGACATAGAACTAGCTGTGCTAGACTTAATCAGCTATTACAGACGTAATGACGGTGCTATCCATAGCGCAAAAGCCCCCGGTAGTAATAGCGTACAAATAGAATATATAAGTACTACTAGCTTACCTGCTCACATACGCAGAGTATTAGACCAATACGTAGCGGATTACACTTAAGGGATCCTCATGGCGTTTTATTCACCTAATTGGGTACGAAAGCTTGTAAAAGAAGAAGCTAAACAAATTGCTGCATATGTTTCTAAAAAGAATTCGGGCGGCAAGTATGTAAACGATTTTCGTGATTATATTGACGCTACGCTACCTTTCGCACTATGGCTAGATATGAAAGAGATCAAGCAAAAAGTACTTGATCCTAGTCAAGGTTTGATGAGGCAGGCTTTATCTACCTTATTTGCAGACCCTAAACAGCTACAAGAGGCAGTAACCACACTAAACTATGTGCTGGAGCAAGCCTACATAAAAGTTATTAATAGTTATATTGATAACCCAAGATTTCTAAAGATAAGTGCTAGTGAGCTAGAAACCAAATTAAATGACTTGCTTGGGGCTGAGGTCGGTAAGGTAAAAGCAGCAATCAAAGAAAATTTTTCACGTTCGATGGTAATTACCACTGTTAGTAAACCAGATGCTAGCGTAATGCTAATTACGCCAAAGTTTACAACTGTTGAATTTGGTAAACATTTCCGAGAAGCACTAGACTTTACACCATTTGGTGGCGACCCAGAGTACTTAGACTCACTAAGTCGACAAGTTCGAGACCTACTATTTAGTAGCGGTGGTGAGATTGCTGGTAAAAAACAAGACTTCTTTACTCAACTACAAAACGTAGGTCACATTGAAGTAGATGTTATTTCAAGTACTACGCGAGAAGTAAAGCGTGGCCAAAGTAGCCCACGTCTCTTACAAGCGCTAGTGAGTGTACCGAATAATCCACGAGTTCTTGGTAAACTACAACGAGAGTTTAGCCAAGAAACTTTACAGGCCGAAAGCCGAGTAGTTGTACGCAAGCGCTTTTCAAGCTCTAAGATGGTGTTTGAGATGCTGGTTGAAAGCGGCATGAGTGTTGGAATTCCAGAAACTCAGGCCTTTAACTTAGTAAAAGCTGCTAAAGAATTAGCGTTTGAAACTGGCAAGGGCTTAACAGCCGAGATTAGAAAAAATCCAGATATTTTCTTGGATTTAGAAACCAGTAAGTCTGCAAAGAAATACATTGAAGATAATCTAGCAAAACTACTAGAAACTGGTAAAGGTAGTAGCCCTTATGAGAGCCTAGCAAATTTTAAAGATACTGCTAAGGGTTCCATAACTAAAGTAAAATTAAAAGTACCTAAAAGCAGTGGTAGTGCAAAAATAACCCCAAAGCCAGCCAAAATAAAGACTATTGACGGCGGCACAATAAGTTTGGTAAGTTTGCGATTATTACTAGATGCGCATCTACAGGATGTTGTAAGTGCAAATATGGGCGACGGTACTCGCCGTGACGTTCTTAACTATAGAACAGGACGCTTCGCAAGCAGTGTTAAGCTGACAGGACTATCACAAAGCCGTGAGGGTATGATTACAGCATTTTACACGTATATGAAAAACCCATACGCAACATTTTCTCCAGGCGGTCGTCAGCAGTATCCTACTAGCAGAGACCCTAAATTGCTAATTGCAAAGTCAATCAGAGAAATCGCCGCAGAAAAGGTATCTAATAGATTGAGAGCGGTATTAGTATGAGTAAGAGAACTTCTATAACAAAAGCAATAGCTGATAAATTAAAAGAGATCAACGGCCAAGCGCCTTATAAAACAAATCTCTACCAAAACAGCTATGCAAAATTAAAATTTTGGGACGAAGTAAACGACTTTCCAAGTGTTTACTTAACACCGGGCTCCGAACAGCGCGAATATCTACCCAGTGAATTTAAATGGGGCTTTTTAGGCGTTAGCTTAAAAGTTTATTGTAAAGGCGAAGATAGTCAAGAACAACTAGAACAACTACTAGCAGACATTGAGCTATGCATCGATAATAGTCGTAATATAGTTTACGATGCTACAAACGGCTACGATACTACCGAAATTTTAATACAATCAATCACTACTGATGAGGGCTTATTAGCTCCTTATGCCATTGGTGAGATTAACTTACAGGTGCGCTATGCAGTTATGTAAGAAACCGTGCTAACGTGCTAGCAACAGATAAATATCTAGTTAAGGCATCACAGCACTTACTAAAAGGAAATGAGATATGTCATTTAATTTAATTCGTAACAGTCGAGTGTTCTTTACGACTCTTGATCCTGTAACTGGCGTAGTACCTAGCTCTGGTTTTGATGCTACTAATACGTATGAACTACAAGTTCTAGACGGATTCAGTTTCAGCCAAGCATCTACAACAGAAACAGTTACCTTAAACGAAGCAGGTGCAACACCAGTTCGTGGTCAGCGTAGCTTTAACACAGCCCTAGAAGCCGTAGATTTCAGTTTTAGTACTTATATGCGTCCACAAGACGGCGGTACTAATATTACTGCTGAAGAAGCTATTCTTTGGAACGCTATGTTCAGTGATGTAGCTATTGGTGAAACAGGAGCTGCTTGGACAAATGGTACAACAAAAGCAACTTGCACTGTAGCTAACAGTGAAAGACACCAATTACAAAAGTTTGGTTTAATCGTTGTTATTGACGGCACTACCTTTGTTATTGATAACTGTGTACTAGATACTGCAACTATTGATTTCGGCCTAGACGCTATTGCTGCTATTGCCTGGACAGGTAAAGGTGCTACCCTACGTCAAATCGCTTCTCCTACACTAAGTGGAACTACAACAGTAACCCTTAGCGGTAGCTTAAGTGGTACTGCTAACGGCAAGAACGTAACAGCTCCTTATATCGCCAACAAGCTAAGCACAGTAACACTAGATGCCGGTATTGGTGTTGGCGGCACAAGTTACAATGTAGCACTAACTGGTGGTAACATCACTATTTCTAACAACGTTAGCTACTTAACTCCTGCTAACCTAGGCGTTGTTAACAAGCCAGCTACTTACTTCACAGGTACACGTAGTATCAAAGGTAGCTTAAATGCTTACCTACGTAGCGGTAGTGGAAATACTGGTGCACTAATGGCCGCACTACTAACAAGTGCTGACAGTGATACAGACCCAGCTTACTACTTAAAGATTGTTATCGGTGGTAGCAACCCAACTCACGTTGACTTAACAATGCCTGCTGTTATGGTAAGTATTCCAAGCGTATCAACAGAGCAAGTTGTTTCTACTAGCCTAGAATTTACAGCTCAAGGTTCTGCAAGCGGCGTATTTGACGTAGGCACTGCAAACGAACTAACAGTTGAATATTATACTACTAACGCTGCTTAAGCGGTAGTATTTTTACAGAGTCTGGGTTGATCTCCAGACTCTCCTTTTAACCAAAATAAATATAACATGTCTAATATTTCCCTTAAATCACTACTAGTGCCCTCAAAGGCCGTATCAGTAGAATTTCCTGGTATGCCAGGATTTGTAGTAGACCTAGCATTTTTAAGTCGCGAGACCCTCTTAAACATTCGCAAGAAATCTACAAAAACTACATTTAAAAATCGTCAACCGCAAGAAGAATTTAACGAAGACTTATTCTTACAGCTTTATGTTGATAATGCTGTTAAAGGTTGGAAAGGTTTTAAACTAAGCTATCTAGAACAATTAGCCCCAGTTGATTTAACTGGTCAAAATATGGATGACGAGCTAGAGTTTACACCAGAAAATGCACTTTACTTAATGAAGGCATCTTCCGGATTTGATAGTTGGGTAAGTGAGCAGGTAAGTGACCTGGGAAACTTTTCGAAGACCAATTAATCGAAGTAGATCGGCAATTGGTCAACTATATTCAGAATCAACAAGTAAGCATGACCAAGGAAACGTACTTTGAAATGTGCGAAGCCCTTGGCAATGAGCCAGTTGAATCTGAAATACCAGTAGACTTTGAAGATTTTCCGCTAGAAGTACAGCAAGCGTTTAGTGTTTATAAGATGCTACGCGATGAGTGGGATACCATGAATGGCTTGTACTTGGGAAAATCACTTATAGGTATAAAGGATATTTTGGAAGCCACAGAAGTTGAGCCAGATGAGCATAAGTTAATTACTATGCTAGTTAGAATGATTGACTCTGTGCGAGCAGAAGAAATAAATCGCAAAGAGCAAAATAAAAAGCCTGTTAGCGGAAGTTAACAGGCTTTTTTGTCGTCAAAATTTTTAGTTTGACAGCTTGTTGCCCTTATGATATAATGGTTACAAAATAAATTTATGTTCGTGTGAACATTACCCATCCACAAGAATTGGGGGATACATGGGAAATACAGTAAGTTTAAAGTTTACTCTTAATGATGACGGCAGTATTGATGCCGCCACAGGCAGAGTTAAAAGACTTAATCAAGAATTAGCTCAAACCAAGAAGCTAGCACCAGCTGCTACGCGTGGTACTGGGAGTGAGAACGTTGAGTACGGTCGCGGTCGCGGTGCTATGGGTGCCACAGGAGCTGGTGCCAGAAACTTTGCAAACGAGGCACAGGGCCTTGGTGGACTAGTACGCCTATACGCTACATACGCTGCTAACTTATTTGCTGTTACCGCTGCGTTTAAAGCCTTAAGCGATGCGATGGATACTACCAATATGATCAAAGGTTTAGATCAGCTTGGTGCAGCAAGTGGTGTAGCCATGGGTGGTTTAGCTAAGCGCTTTACCGAAGCCAGTGGTGGTGCGATCAGCTTAAGAGAATCAATGGAAGCTACTGCTAAGGCTATGAGCAGTGGTATGAGCCAAAAACAATTTTTACAACTTGGCGAAGTAGCCAAGAAAGCTAGTCAAGCTTTAGGTGTAAATATGTCTGATGCCGTAAGTCGTCTAACGCGCGGTATCACGAAGCTAGAGCCAGAATTATTAGACGAACTTGGCTTATTTACTAAAGTCGGTAAGGCTACTGAAGATTATGCTCGTAGTGTTGGTAAAAGTGTAGATAACTTAACTGACTTTGAAAAGCGTCAAGCGTTTGCTAATGCGGTTCTAAAAGAAGGTGCAGATAAATTTTCTTCCATAGATATCCCAACAAACCCGTACGATAAGTTATTAGCCAACTTAAAAAACGTAGCACAAACTATTTTAGAAGTAGTTAATAAAGCATTAACTCCTTTAGTATCTATATTAAGCTCTAGTCCAACTGCTCTTACTGCCGTTGTTTTAGGATTAGCTGGTCTAGTCGCTAAACAAGCTCTACCTATACTTTCAAAGTATAGAGAAGAGTTAAAAAGAGTATCTGAAGTCTCTAAGAATGAGGCAGAGTCTAGAGCTGCAGCAGCTAAGCAAGCCTTAGATAAAGTACGCGCAGCTCAAAAAGCCGAGATACAGGGCGAGTTAGATAAAATCGCTGAAATAAAAGGTGCTCAAGTAGACGCCGCGGAAGCAGCTTTAAAGCGAACCGCAAAAAGCCGACTAAGTAAGCCGGTACAAGATATTTTAAGCAAACCTAGTATTTTAGCTATTACCAAAGAAGACTTATCAGTTATTGATGAGCTAGGTAAAAAACAAACTGCCGTAGCTGCTAAATACAGAGATTTAGCAGCAACAATTAGAGGTGCTCAAAAAGCTAATGAAAATTACTTCGAAAGCGAAAAAAGATTAACAAAGGAATCAGAGAAAGCCCCAGGAGCATTTTCTCCGGCTGGCATCGCAATGTCTAAAGCGGAATCTGCAAGAAAAGAATGGGCATCTAGAAACCTAATTAGCCAAGTTGGTGAAACAGCACAAACAGCTGGTATGATGGCCTCCTTTGGTCAATTACTATCTGGTATTAAAACAGAAAAATTAGGTATTATCCGTGGTGGTTTAACGGGGATAGCAGGAGCCGCGAATATCGCCTCAGTAGGTATTAGTAATTTATTTACAGTTCTAAATAGATTCCTAGGGATAATAGGCGTATTAGCCTCAGTTTATGAGATACTTGACTACTCATTGGCTGCTAATGGAAAAGAACAAGACAGATTCAACGAAGCGATAGCAAATGGCGACGAAGCAGCTAGGGCACTAAATCTTACTTATGGAAAGTATAAAGACAATTTAAACCCCCAGGCAATTATAGCAACTGCGACTGCTTTTGACAACTTGTCAGAAAGCATGACAACTACAGTGAAAGCCCTAGCAGAAGCTGACGCTAAAGCTAGTAGTTTCGATAAGTTTATTGATGGATTTAAAGTAGCGATTGGAAAAGATTTAAAATCTGAGTTCTCCAGAAGCTTAGCATTTCAAATCACATCTGGTCTAAAAGGTATTAGCGACCCTGCACTTAGAAAAGAAGCAGAAACCCGATTAAAGGAACTATTAAATGTATCTTCGTTAACAGCTTTAAGTGTTGAAAACGCAGTAGCTGCCATTGATAAGTCAAAAATAATTAAGACCGGAGAAGACGTAGCTAGTGTATTTGATAAAGCTACTGTATCTAGTAAGAAAACAGCCGGTGCTTTAACAGATGTAGACAATGGTTTCAAGACCCTAACGACCAGTTATACAGAGCTAAGTAATAGCCTAGTAGTTAAAGATGCCTTATCAAACTTTGCTAGAGATTTAACTATGCAGGGTTTTAAACTAGATCAGGTATTTAAAGATCCAATAGCTGGTGCGGCTACGTTACGCGACATACTAAGCGATATAAGCAAAATGAAACTCCTACCACCAGAAGCTCAACAAGCTTTAATAAATGGTAGAGACAATTTTAATGATTTAAGTAATCAAGCAGCAATATTTGAAAGACAAATATCTGATGCCGAAGATAAGGTACGTGAACTAGACGATGCTATTAGTAAGGCATTTGTTAAGGGTGCTTTAAAACAACAGCGTAGAGAGGCAGTAAGCCAAGCTGAAGCAGCCAGAGCTGGCCTAACTAGCGTTCAGGGACAGATGACAGCAGTTGCTGCAGATATATCCGTTGTTACATCTTCTGCAATATCTAAAGGTTTTGAATTAGTACAAAAAGAGTTTGCTACCAAAATGGCAGAAGGTGTACTTAATGCACAGAAAAGCCTACTAGATAAGCTACCTAAAACACCAGAGACAGCTATGCTTGGTGCGCAGATAGAGAACCAAAAAATTGATCTGCAAATTAAACAAATAAGTAGTACTGAAAGACTAATTAAAGAGATGGAGCTTGGAAGAGTACAGGCTGAGCGAATCCATCTCGAAGAACAAAGAGACAGAGCTTTAGCACAAGAGAAAGAGCCTGGTGTCAGATCTGCTATTACTACAGCTGCCGAAAAACAGTTGGCCCCATTACGTGATCGTGAAAAATTATTACAGTCTAAAAATATTGCAGCTGATATAGCTAGCGGTTCGATTAAGAAAACTCCAGAAAGTTTCTTGGCACTTCAGCAACAACAAGGTACCTTAGCTAAAGTTCAACAGCTAGCGGATCAAAAGCAGTTAAATATTTTAAATGCTATAGTTGAAGGTGAATCTTTACGTTATGATAAGCAAAAACAGATTTTACAAGACTCTCTAAAAGATCTCGACGCAAGAAAGAAGCAGTATCAAGCCAGTGAAGAGTTCAGAAATTCCACTCTAGAACAACAACAAGCCGGTATAGCTAATTTAGTCGAAGAAGAAACTATCTTACAGCGACAACTGGCATTAGTAGATACTAGAAAAGAATTAGGAATTGCAACCATTGTTCAGCAACTGGCTGAACAAAAGGGTTGGGATAAGATCAATGCAGCAGCACAAACTGGTATTGATAAAGCTAATACTCAATTAACTTTAAATCAAAAGATATTTGATAAAAATTCTGAAACAGCAGGTGTAGAAACTGATAGAGCCAATGCTTTAGCGCTTCAACAAGCAGCAATCATTAAAAATAATATAGAATTAGAAAAGCAAGCTGCAATCTTGAAGATAATTAGAGACACTGAATTATCTTCAATAGGTATGGATAAAGAAAGTCTAAGTATACGTCTTGAACAAGGAACAATACTTATCGACGAGTACAATCAACAAATTTTAGCTCTTGAAAAAATAGAGAGACTAAAGCAGCGTGATTTAAAACTAGCAGCTACTGAGCAGCAGTATTTAACACAAACTGCCGGATTATTAAAAGAATACTCTGAAGCAACCACTGAAACTAAGAGAGAAGAGATCAGACTAAGACTGCAATCTTCCGCAGCAGTATATCAGGCAGAAATAACTGGTATAAACGAACTGTATAAGAAACAAGAAGCTGTTAAATCACAGATCGAAGTATTAACTGATCGACAAAGAAATTATGCCGATATATTTAAGAAAACCTTTGATGGAATGGCTGACGCTATCGTAAATTTTGTAACTACAGGTAAACTTAATTACAAAGACTTAATAAACAGTATGCTTAGTGATCTAGCAAGGTATGAGCTAAGACTACAAACTACTGCCCTATACCAAGCCATGAGACCAGGTCTAATGAACTTCTTTAGCCCCTTTGCTAGTCAAGGAGCTGCAGGTGCAGTATCTTCAGACGTTACCTCCGTACAAGGGGCTGTAAATGCTAAAGGTGGTGTCTATGATGCCGGCGTAAAAATGTTTGCCAAAGGCGGAACATTTACTAATGGCATAGTAGATAGTCCTACACTGTTTAAGTTTGCAAAAGGTACAGGTCTTATGGGTGAAGCTGGTCCTGAAGCTATTATGCCTCTAAAGCGTGATGGCAACGGTAATCTTGGTGTTCGTGCAACTGCTCAGAAAACAGAAGTAGTAGTAAACAACTACGGAAACGAAAAAGCAACAGCAACAGAAACTGTAGATAGTCGCGGTAATAGACGCATAGAAGTAACTGTGGGCGATATGACAGCAGGTGAAATATCTCGCAGCGGCAGTGGACCGCAAAAAGCTATGAGAAATACTTTTGGTCTTCAGCCTAAACTTATTAGGAGATAATAATGGCATATAATTATGTATGGCCGGCCACGTTACCACAAGTTCCTCAAAAGGGTTTTACTGAGACAGGGAGTGCTAATATGATTAGCACTCCTATGGACCAAGGTATTGCTAAGCGCCGATACCGTGGCAAAAAACCTCAAGTTATGCAACTAAGTTTTATTATGACTGACTCACAGGTACAAACGCTAGAAACATTTGTACTTGGACCTAATTATATACGTGGGGTATCAAGATTTGGATTTACTCATCCAAGAAAACAAGAAGTTGTCGAAGTTAGGATAGTCCCTCAAAGTGAGGGTGTATTCTATAATTTAACATATCTAGCACCTGGATATTGGACAGTTAGTCTACAGATGGAGATACTACCATGAGTAGACTAACTACTATGTCGCTTGATGCTATCCGTGCAGTATTTTCACCTGATGCGGACAGCGATCTTATATTCCTGTTAACAGTATATGATCCAGACTACGATCCACTAGATCCAGAGCACTCTTCAGAGGTATTAATACGGTTAGCTGATAACTATACTGGTAGATTATCGGTGGATTATCCAGAAACACCGGACGAAGTATTTTACGGTGTTACTAGTCGTAGCAAAGAGTTTTTATTTTTACCAATGGAAATTAGCCTGCCTAGCGAAGAAGAGGCACAGGCACCTCGTTGTAGCTTAACCCTACATGATGTAACTCAATACCTAATACCCATTATTAGAAATATAGGTAAACCACCTAAGATAATGATGGAACTAGTATTATCTAAATCCCCTGACACAGTAGAGGCCAGTTTTAGTGGATTTTATATAAATGATATTACATACAACTCTACTACTGTTACAGCTAACTTGTCGATGATAGACTATGAACGGGAGCCATTCCCTATGCACTCCTTCACGGCAGTATACTTTCCAGGATTATTCTAATGTGGTCAAATAAATATATTGGTATACCTTACAAAGAAAAAGGTCGAGATTTTGATGGCATTGATTGCTGGGGATTAGTGCGTCTTGTTTATGAAGAGCAGTTTAATATAAAACTACCTAGTTTTACTACAGAATATCATCAGGATGATACCGAGCGTATCCAAGAACTATTTTCTCAGTATAAAGAAGGCTGGGAAAAGGTTGATACGCCGAGCGAAGGTACAGCAGTATTATTTCGAGTATTTGGAATGGAATCGCACATTGGTGTAGCGGTTAGTTCTACGCACTTCTTGCATGCCAAACAAGGTCAATCAAGTGCAATCGAAAGCTTTAGTTCCCCGCAATGGAAAGATAGAATATTAGGATACTATAAGTATTCTGAGAATGGTACGTCTATGACTGCTATTCCGCACCCACTACGCACAGAACGATTTAATATTCCAATTACTTTTGGCAGCACAATTAGTGAGATTGTTCAGGCAGTACAACAGCAAAATAATATACATCCTGAGCTAAAGTCAACTGCTATCGTAATGGTTAATGGTAGGGTGATTGATGAGGCAGACTGGGGTATTACCGTACTAAAAACTGGTGATAATATCGAGTATAGAGCCGTACCTCGTGGCGGTGATACTTTTAGAATGTTTGCTTTCGTAGCTTTAGCAGTTTTTGCTGCCCCGTTAGCTGGCTATATGCTGACGGGAACATTTGCCGCAACAACTGGCTTAGCCGCAGCTGCTCTAACAGTTGGTATAAGCATGGTTGGTGCTATGCTTATTAATGCTATTGCACCTATACGACCACCAGCAGAAGCTAGAGACCCAGGCTCTACGGAACGACAGCTAATGGTTACTGGTAGTGCTAACAGGGCTGACCCGTATGGAGCAATCCCTGTCGTATTAGGTAAGGTAAAGATCACACCTCCTCTAGGTGCCAATAACTTTATTAGTTATCAAAATGAACGAGATACTTACCTTACCATGCTGTTGGTATGGGGCTATGGGCCGCTACAGATAGACTCAAATACTCTTAAAATCGGCGACGTTGCCTTAAGCAGCTTCGTACTAGATACGTTTAGTGATGGATCGCAAAAATTTATTACGCTAGATCGCAAAACAGAGCCTACCACTGAAGTGCAGGCTAGGTTTGACTCTATTTATGGAAGCGACGTATTTCAAGATACAGATAGTTTAGTACTAGCTTGCGAAGGCAACCCGGAAAACGCTAGTATTACTCCTGGACCATATAAAACCAGTGCTTACGCTCAGGCAGTTAATAAAGTGATTGTTGCCTTACACTTCCCACAAGGTTTGCGCAAAATTAAGGTCAAAGGGGACGGTGCTGGAGATAGCACTACTACCGGGGTAAAGGTACGTTTTGAAGTAAAAATTGGTAGTGGCGACTGGACTCTATGGAAAACAGTCACATACGGCCTAGACGCTGTTAAAAAGGACGCGTTTACAGTAACTGAAACTTACGACGTAAATAACCAACCAATAAGTGTTAGAGTTCGTCGTGAAACTGGTGATAATACGGAAGACAATCCAGACCATCGCTATAATCACGAAATAACCTTCCTATCTGCTACATATTTTAAAACTAATACAAAGCCTACTAAAGATCCAAAGAACTGCAAGATTGCTAAAACAGCCCTGCAGATTAAAGCTAGTGAGCAGTTAAATAATCAGATCGAAGGTATAAACGCTATTGTGCAAACATGGTGCTTAAGTTGGAATGGTACTGCATGGGTACAAGGAGCTACCAATAATCCTGCTGATCTATACCGCTACGTATTACAACATCCGGCAAATCCGCAACGTGTACTAGATAGTGAGATAAGCACTAAACTTAATTTGTCAGAAATACAGCGTTGGCACGATTATTGTGTCGCTAAAGGTTTCACATATAACAGTATTTTGGCTTCACAACGCAGCGTCTTAGATACATTAAGAGATATTTGTGCTGCTGGTCGTGCAAGCCCAGCAATGCTTGATGGTAAATGGTCAGTTGTTATTGACGAGCCAAAACCTACTATAATACAACATTTTACTCCACATAATAGTTGGGATTTTGAAAGCACTAAAGCACTTCCAAGACTTCCTGATGCGTTAAAAGTTACTTTTTATGACGAAGACCAGGATTATCAAGAAGTAGAATCTATTGTCTATAATATAGGTAAAAACATAGATAATGCCGAACTTTTTGAATCTATCACTTTACCCGGCGTAACAAAAGCTAATTTGGTTATAGATCATGCAAAATGGCATATGGCTCAAGCAATACTTCGCAAAGAAGTATATACCATAAATACAGATATTGAATACATCGTATGTAATCGCGGAGATCGTGTAAAGGTAACGCACGATGTACCTATGTGGGGTTTAGGTAGTGGGCGAATTAAAAATCGCATTAGCAGTACAGTACTAGAATTAGACGAATCTCTACCTATGGAACTGCTAAAGAACTATACAATCAGATTTAGAAGCTCAACTGGTGCAAGTACGGATTTTACAGTTTTAAAAAGCTTTAATATATCTAGTGCTTCTAGAGCGGGTGATGTAGTTACACTAAACATATCGTCACTAAGTCACCCAATTCAATTAGGTGACATATTAACGATCGCCTCTAGTAATACAAGTTTAAATACTAGTGAAGCTGTTGTAACTGCAGTTGGCGCTGGATTCTTTAAATACGTATTAGCTGGTAGTAATTTAACCTCTACTTCGGTAACTGGTACTGCTAAACTAAATAGTGGTTATTACGATACTATTGGACTAACTACTACGTCAATAGTCGATGAAGTAAATAATGGGGATCTGTTTTTATTCGGAGAATATCAACAAGAAGCGCAAGACCTAATAATTACTAACATAGAACCAACTAGTAATAAATCAGCTAGAATAACAATGGTTGATTATGGTGTAACCGATACTTATAATATATTCCAAGACTATACAACATTAACAGAAGCTACAGTATTTGAAACACAAATAACTAAAGCAGCCAAAGGTTTACTAAATAGTTTTAAAACAGACGATAAACCTACTATTACTTATATACAAAGTGATGACTTAGTAGCAGATCTTATTAGTCCAGGAACATACGCGTATAAGATAAAAGTTAGTTATTCTAATCCTAGTACTCTGCCAAATACAGTGGCTAGTGTAGAGTGTCAGTATGCGTACAGTGCTACTACTAACTCCTCTGGGTATAAAAGTATAATAGTAGATTATTTGTCTAATACAATAGAAATACCTAATGTAATAGCCGGAGAAGAATATAAAGTAAGACTACGCTACTTATCTAGTGACGGCAGAGTAGGATTATGGTCTAACTGGATAAATCACACTGTTTCAGGTAGATTAGTAAACTATAACACTGTTACTAGTGTAACAGTTAAACGCTCTAGAAAAAATCTAGTAATTACGCCGTTTACGTCCACTATGCCTAACGATTTTAAATATTTTGAAACAAAGGTATTTAAAGATAGTGGTTCCGGAGATTTTTGGGCTGATACTAATGCCGCAATAAAGACCTACACGAGTACAGGGATAGTGACTGTTAGTTTAACTGATTTTGCTTCACCTAGAATATCTCATAATGGTACTAAATATAGAATAGCTTGCCGTATGTTAGATAACGCAGGTAATTATAGCACACAAAGTGCACTAACTTCTATCATTTTATATGATATTTCACCATAAGGAATCTCAATGAGTGCTTCTTTATCTGTAGGGCAAGGCTCCTTGCTGTTAAATATTAGCGCCCCGCTAGAATCAGATGGGGTTACACTAAGGGACGACGTAATTGGTACTAAAGTTTGGGTTTCTACGCTTGCTAACTTTGATCCGGCAAATAATGAAGGCACCTTAGTTTACGAAGGAAATAGCTTAATAGTAAGTATACCAGGACTAACTCCTGGTACTACTTACTATGTTAAGTATGCTATCCTAAGTGAGATAGATCCAACCGTGTATACTGTTTCCACAACTTATAGCGGTATACCGCGCGGAGAAGCTCAAGTAGTAGATATTTCAGGATATACTAATTTTGTACAAAGTGTAGCTGGAACATTTACTCCTGCAAATGCGGATATAGTAGGTACTACGTCAAATATTATTAATCCACAGTTTACTTGGGCAATAACTGGAGGGACTCTTAGTGCTAATACTGGGCAATCAGTTACTGTGACTCCAGCCTCTGGTTCATCAGGTATTGTTATAACACTCACAGTAAATGGCTCTAATGTTATAACACCTATATCTAAGACAATTAGATTATCTGTTGTATACGATGGTCAGACCGGACAAACTGGATCTGCTGGTAGTAAGGTAGCATACCCAAGCATCTATAAGTGGACTACAGATGCAACACCTCCAGCAAGACCCTCAGCCGCAACACCTGCACTAAAGTATACTTGGGCAACTGCTGATATAGGTACACCTACAGGCTGGGCTAGTGCAGCACCAAGTAACGATACTCCAGGCAGTTACTTATGGCAAATAACGATCCCACTCTCCGCAGCGGGTAGTGTTACCGAAAGCGACCTGCTATGGAACAGTGAAAGCTATCCTATTAGAGCTATTGGTTATAATGGAGCTAATGGAGCTAAAGGTGATAAAGGTGCTACTGGCGACACCGGTGGCCCAGGAGCTAAGGGTGATACGGGCAGTCCCGGTAGTGCAAGTTTTGTAATTGATCGCGGTGCAAGTGCTACCGACACTGAGCCAACCGCACAAGAGGTCCTAGATGCTATAGGTCGCGCACCCGTTGCTGGTGATATGGCTATTGTAAGTTACAGTAACTATAGCGGAGCTAAAAACTATAGGTATACTACTAGTTGGGTACTATTTAATACCTATATACCAGGCAGTTTAATAGTAGAAAATACTATTACTGGTGACAGGCTGGTTGCGAATACAGTTACCGCTACCAAAATTGATAGCAGAGGTTTAAGTATTAAGGATGCCAGTGGCAATATAATCCTAAGCGCCGGTGTTCCGCTAGATGCCAGCAATATTACAGCTGCGTCGGAATGGCTAAATGGTAATATCAGTATTAGCAGTGATGGTACACTAAATAACGCAGGCGGTGGTAAGGTTACTATAGGTGGTCTTGGTTATAGTGGCGATCTTAACGCTACATACGGTGCACAAGCTGGTGTTAACTTAAAAGACAGTACAGGTGCAGCACTAGGCGATGACTCAGTAAAAAGCAACCTTATTAACCTAGATTGGTGGAAGCGTGGAGCTGTTATACCCTGGAGCCAAAACGCAGAGTACAATGAAATACTTAGCATAGCACCAGTTAATGCTGATTTAGTTGGTCTTGGTCCACGTGGTGGCAACGATTTAGTTTGGTACTGCGTTGAAAATGCTGGTGATGGACAGAGTGGGGGTGGCTGGAATGCTAATATATCTTCTACGCTTAACCCAGCCAAAACATATAGATTTGTAGTGCCTATCCGAATAAGCGGAACACAAACAAATGGTTACGCTTACTGGGGTACTAATGGTGTATGTAATTTAAATACTACTACTGAAAATACTAACCCTTATTTTGCAGTTGCAGACAGAACTGTATTAGCTAATGATAGATGGTATCTATTTGTTGGATATGTTTTTCCGTATGGTTCTACAAATAATACAAATGATAGCGCAGGTATTTGGGACTGTAAAACTGGCTTGAAAGTACAGGGCGGTTCAAACTACTGCCATACTGAAGCAGGTGTTACCGGACATAGAGCATATCAATACTACGCAGCAGCTGGATCTAAGCAGCTATTTGGCAGACCGATGATCAACGTAGTTGATGGAACTGAACCAAGTCTGCGAGAGTATTTTGAGAGCGCAGCACTACTTAATAATAGTATTACCATAGATAGTAGCGGTGCACTACAAGGAGTAGGTACCGGAGCAGGTACGGTCGTTAGTAACGCTAAAGTTAATGTAGATGCTAATGGTAAACTACAAGGCATTGGTGATGGAGCAGGTACAGTAGTTAGTAACGCTAAAGTTAATGTAGATACTGACGGTAAACTACAAGGCATTGGTGATGGAGCAGGTACAGTAGTTAGTAACGCTAAAGTAACTGTAGATGCTAATGGTATTTTACAAGGTACTGGTACAGCGGACATAGTAGTTAATAATCAGAAAGTAAATGTAGATACTGATGGTAAACTACAAGGCATTGGTGATGGGGCAGGTACAGTCGTTAGTAACGCTAAAGTAATTGTGGACGCTAATGGTGTTATTCAAGGCATTGGTACTGGAGCAGGATCAACTGTTAATAATGCTAGTATTGGTTTAATACTTAATGCTAATGGGACCTTAACCGCTACAGGCGGACCAGTAGCTTCAGGCGGTATAACTGCCAGCGGTCTAGGAGCTCTTAGCAAATCTTCGGCCGATATACTCAGCAGCACAATTAGTATTAATGCAGTAACTGGTGCCGGTTTCCGAGCAGGTGACTTGCAGTGGAATGCGGCTGGTGTACGCACAAGTGGCAAAGGTGTTGCAATGACACCTGGTGGTCTATTAGGCGTAAATGCTGATGGAGTTACTACATTTGCTATTGATGCCACAACAGGCGAAGCTAGTTTTGCTGGTAGTACAGCAGTAGGTCAAATAGCTACTGTGGCTACAGAAGTAGCCACTAACTGGAAAGAGAAGAATATCACGGGTATAGGCTCAAACTATACCTGGTATGATGTAGCTTATACTTACTATGGCACCACAAAAGTGGCTATTTTAATAGGTAAGGTAACTAGTGGTCCTGATACTTATTCTACAATGTTTAGAACTATAGACCCCGGCAGCAACATTCTAGCAAATTGGAGTACTGTAACCCCACCAAGCATACTTACTTGGTCAACATGGATTAACGTAACTGTGTCTTGTGCTGGTAATGAGTTTATAATTGCTGGCTGGGAACCTGTAAGTGGCACTACCGATTATAGATTAAAAGTACTTAAAGGCGTAATGGCCAGTCTAAACTCGGTTACTTGGAGCCCGGTAGTTACCTTAGGTGGAGATACTCCGTATGGTAACGTTTCTGTTGTTTGGCCAAAACCAGTCTGGATAGGTTCCGGTAAGTGGATAGTACAGCATGTAACTAATTTCTATATAAGTACAGATAACGGCAGTACATGGGCAGGTGTTACTAATACGGGAAGTAGTACCCTAACAGCTAAAGGGCCGGTAGCATATAATAGTGCCACTAACACAATAGCTTACGTTGAGTTATTTGGTACTAACTTCCAATCTGGAACAATAGGTAGTGGTACTACAATAAACTGGAACGCTAGCGTGGCCACAGGTAGTAGTATTCCTGGGTACTTTGTTGGTGATTGTGTATGGACTGGAACCAGGTATCTAACAAACGAAGGTAAGAACCTTAAATATAGTAGTGATGGCATTAATTGGACCACTATTACAATAAGTCGATCACTTCGTAAGATAAGACCAGTAACTTCTAGTATTATTTTAGGTGTTAGCGATAGTGATGGTGGATTGTTACGTTCTAGCGACGGCGGATTAACCTGGGTTGATTATTCGCCAAGTATCGGGGCTAGTGCAGGTGTATCGCTATTAGGTGTAGTGGCCGACTCCACAAACTCAATAGTGGTAGGAAATAAAAATATACTTTTTGTAGATGTTTCAGAACAAGTACCAAGCGGTCAAGGTACAGTTGTAGATAAAGCTGGTAAATTCTATACTGGTAATAGTACTAGTAACATCTACTTTGATGGAAGTGCTCTTAACTTACAAGTACCGTTCCTACAGAGTAAGAATATTATTAACACAGATATATCTACTAAAGAATACTATAACGCTATCACAGCCGGCCCAGTTAATGTGTATGGATCAATAACAGTGCCAACAGGTAGTACGTTGACTATTGTTTAAGGAGAATTATGTCAGCAAGATTTGATAAATTTTATGGTTTTGTATTTCCTGACAATAGTTACCAAAATACAGCCATAGCGCCTAATATAGCAACAGGACAAACCTGGCAAAATATGAGTGGTCAAAGAGTAGTCGGTATTACTTATCGTAATACCACTACTAGACCTATACAGATTATGGCTCAACGACCTGGCGGAAACGGTGCTTCACTACAGATAAATGTAGGAAGCGACCCGAGTAGTTTATTAAAAGTAAGTGGTACAGGCATAGATCAGTACGGCGGAAGCTGTACTGTAAGTACCGTTGTACCACCTAACTATTATTATACACTTACTGGTTCAGGTCATAGTGGGTGGTACGAAAGTAGGTAATATGGCTATAAAAATAGATGGAAATTTAGGTTTTGTATTTCCTGATGGTACCCTTCAAAAAACTGCAGTTAGTGGTGTGGGTCTTGGTACAGCACAAAACTGGACTACCCCAGGAACTAGAACACCAGGACTTTGGTATTACAATAATAGCGCAAAACCTATGATGGTTACCATTAGTCGATACGGTGGTGACGGTGTTTGGAACATACTATATGTTCAAAACCCACTTGGAGTTACTAATCCAGCAGCTAGAACAAGCATAGGTAATTATGGTGGGGAACACTCTAACCTAAACTGTATTGTACCTCCGTATCACTACTATAAATTAGACGGTACAGCAACCTATAATTGGTGGAGGGAATTAAGCTAATGGCTACAAGACTAGATCCAATACTAGGGTTTACCCTACCGGATAATACAACACAATCTACTGCTGCTTATGCAGGTTTTGATGCAACCCAGAATTGGGCTTCTTACGCAGTAGGTACTGATAGACTAGTAGGCACTACTTACTATAATTCTACAGGAAAACCAATAGCAGTAAACTTAGCTGGGCCTACTACCCGAGGTAATAGCACTACCGTAACTGTTAATGGTGTACCTATAGCTTACTACTATCAAGATAGTGTAGGTGGTAACGTTGAAATGATGGGTATATTCATAATCCCAATTGATGGGGAGTACACAGTGCTTGGATCAGCTCCTTCCTACTGGTACGAATTAAGGTAATTATATGCAATATTATATAAATGAAAATACAAAAGAGCAGTATGCTTTTGAAGATGGTGTAACACCTCCAGCAGAATTGGGAGCCCTTAAGCCTATAACTCAAGAAGAGGCTATAGCTAATGCTGCCGCATATCAGCAAAAACTACAGGATGCCCTTCCGTACAATATAAAACGAATACAAGAGTACCCTAGTATAGGAGATCAATTAGACGCCTTATATAAGGCTGGTGTATTCCCGCCTGAAATGGCTGCTCAAATTGCAGCTGTTAAAGAAAAATACCCTAAACCGTAAAAATTGTTGCAGCTTGTTAAAAATACCAGCCTTAGGGCTGGTATTTTTTTACGTTGACAAAGTTATGCCCTTGTGATATAATAATACAAAATGTCCACAGGTGTCTACAAAGTTTCTTGACAGGCGGTTAGCTCAACTAGAACACTATGACCCTATTTAATTCAATGGTTTATATAAACTAACCGCTAACGTAATGGAGTGCACCGATGATAAATGTCGACGCAGAACAATCAGTACAAGCTCTTGGTTTGGTAGCACTAGCAACAATTGCAGTTATAATCGGTGTCCAAAAATTAATGAAAGATTGGCGAAGTACCGAAGCAGAAACCAGTATTATTACTCTTATGCATACAGAGCTGGAACGCATGAGTGAACAAAATACAGCACTTAGCGTAGAACTTGGTAGATTACACAGCGAAGTTATCGCACTAAATCAAGAACTACAAAAATTAACTGTAGAAAATCAACGTTTACAAACAGAAGTTTGTGCACTTACTGCTGAGGTAAGTACTTTCAAACAGTTAGCACGAAAGGAAAACTATGGCAAGATCAAGATTAACTAACACTACACAGGATCTTATATCAGATGGTGGATCCGTACTGTGGAGTTTAGTAAAAGGCGAACAATTAGAGTTCCCAATCACACTAAATTTCGTAGAAGACGCTAGTGTTAAGCATAACCCTAATCAAAACTATGTATATGAAGCCGTTGTAGTAGAAGCAGATAATATCAGTGGTCAAACAGATAGACCCACAGGCGTTAAAAGCGGCGGAGTACAAACTACACTATTTGTTAGACTTCCCATATACCTAGGTGCTTGGCAAAGTGGTCAAGCATACAATAAAGAAGAAGTTGTATTCTATAGCAGCAAATACTATAAGCTAGTAACAGGTAGCGGCCGAGTTAATGCTACTACACCAGACTTAGATTCAGCCTGGGTAGAGACAGCAATAAACAAAGTATACGTACAGTTTCCAAGTAGCTTAGCTAACACCTGGTCAGTACAAGCAACAGTAGATAGTCCAGTATACGGATTCTTTGAACTACGCGTAACAGAACCAGTAGATCAGATTTTTACTCGTACATTTAAGCCTGTTCGAGGAATGGTAGAAGTTCTCTTTAGTCCAACAGATGCCACTCCTGACGTCAGCAATCAAACACCACCAATCTGAGGTTAAGTTATGTCTGAACAATCAATTTCTATAACGGTGCCTACAGTAACAGGTAATGCGCCACAAGTCACCGATACAGTTACAGATGTTGTAGTTCAGGATACAGTAACAAACGTTGTTTATACTGATAAGGTAACAGATGTAGCATCAGATGCAATAAATGTGCAAACTACTGGTGTTGGTGAAGAAGCAGTACCTAACCCTAATTTATTTACGCGTGGTCAAGACTACACCACGCTAACCGATAGCTTTAGCAAATACTCACTAAAACCGCAGTTTGATACTTTTACTACTGTGGATGCCTTCGCTAGACTAGTGAACTACCGCAGACTTTTTGAGGAAACTCAGTTTGCTGGCGATTCTTATCAGGTAGCCAACGTAGGTAAAACTGTTAGAGATACTGGCACACTAATCGAGACTTTTGTAAAAGGCTACAGCAAGGTAACTTACGACGTAAGCAGTCTTGCAGACGTTAGTAGCCTAGTATTTGGTAAAACACTGTTTGATCAAGTTGTACAAGCAGACGAAGTTACTAAGCTAACTTACCAAAAAGTACAGCCAGACCAAGTAATCTCTGCAGATGAGTTTAGCAGAATAGCAGATTACAAACGCACATTTAGTGACTGGGTAGATGCAACAGACGACTTCTTAGGCGAAGCCAATATTGACGACGATCAGATCGCACTTATTGGCAAGAATATAGTAGATTATGGAACGCTAAGCGACCTACAGTTTGCTGACATCAGTATTATAAAGTCTGATCTAGCTGATGTTAGTGATCTTGCAGCTGTTTCGCTGGCTAAACCTTTTGCGGACTTTATAGCTAACGCAGATCAGTCAAGTTACCTTGTAGGCAAAGTATTTGGCGATACCAGTAGTTTAGGGGATACCAACCTAAAGTTTGTTGGTAAGGCGGTGGAAGACACCAGCACTACGTACGAAGAGCGTAAAGTAGCGGCTTCTAAAGTTGTGGTAGAGGTCGCTGACGCAGGTGACGAAACCCGCTTAGATGTTTCAAAAGTGCTAAGTGACCAGTTCACAAAATACGATACAGTAACCCTTACTTGGAGTATTTTAAGAGCTTTTACTGAGCAACAAACTACCAGTGAGTTAATAACTTTTGGTGTCAGCAGTACAAAACTAGACGTAGCCGCCACCAGTGAAGCTATAAGTAAGTTTGGTACTAAACTGTTAGTTACCGAATTTGCACAATCAGACTTATTTAATCGCACCGTATCTTATATACGCAGCTTTGATGACCAAGTAGATGCTACTGACGACTTTCTTGGTGCTGCTAACATAGACGATGATCAGATAGCTTATGTTGGTAAAAACATAGTTGATTACTCAGTAACAAGCGAGCTAGTTAAATTTGATGGTACTAAGTTACTAATAGACGCTACAGCGATACTAAATCCAATTAGCTTAAATACTGATAAGATACTATCTGATAGCTTTACTAAACTAGATGTTGTAGTATTACAACCTATAAAGACCATAGCAGATACTACTAGTACTGCGGAACTAACAGAAAAGTACACTCAGAAAATAGCTAGTGATTCGTTTGCAGTAACAGATCCAGCAAGTTTAACAGTCTCTAAACCATTTAGTGATACTACTGGACAAACAACCGATACTTTTAATAGGGTAGTTGATTACAGCAGACTATTCACGGACTTGGTAGACGCAACAGACGACTTCTTAGGCGAAGCCAATATAGACGACGATCAAGTAGCTAGCTTCGGTAAGAATGTTATAGACTACTTAGCGCTAGGGGATGCGCCACAATTTGATACAAGCAGCATTCGCTCAGATCAGTACGTGGTAACGGACTATCTTGCTAATACCGTTGATAAAGTACTCAGCATTAGTTTTAGTAATAGCGATACCACAGACTTTTACACAAATAAACAACTAGTAGATACAACAAGCTATATAGAAGTTGTAGCAAAATCTACTGGTAAATCTTTATCTGATACGGCTAACTCATCAGATACAGCATCTAAAACAGGCGGAAAGCAGGTAGTAGATGTTTTTGCAAGTACGGAAACTTCGTACAGAAATGCAGGCAAAGTAGCATCGGAAATTTTATATACAGCCGATGTGTTGACTTTCCTTAAATATATTAATCCGCTACTTTATGAAACTGCTAATGCAGTGGACAGTGGGTTTATTAATAATCAAAGCTACTTTGCTGGCACTTATGTAGAGCCGGGATACGTAGGTACAAACACTTATTTTACTTAAAGGATAGATCATGGTTAATGATTCAATCAAGGCCAAAGGTACTCTACAATTAACACTAATTGATGAGAATGGTCAGATCAAACAACAAGACGAACACAACTTAGTTGTTAACACTGGTTTAGCTTATATTGCTAGTCGCATGAAAGATGCTACAGCAACAGCTATGAGCCACATGGGCGTAGGCACTGGAACAACAGCTGCCGCTGCCGCTAATACTGCACTAGAAACAGCACTAGGTGCTCGTGTTGCACTAGACAGCACAACAATCGTTACTACAACTGCTAGTAATGATAGCGTTCAGTACGTAGCTACATTTGGCGCCGGTGTATCAACAGGTGCAATTACAGAAGCAGGTATTTTTAATGCTTCAACAAGTGGCACAATGCTTTGCCGCACAGTATTCCCAGTTATCAACAAAGGTGCGCTAGATACATTAGTTATTACTTGGAAAGTAACAGTAGCTTAATAGTTTGTAATCAAAGGGAAGATATATGGCAACAATTGTAACTAGAGAAACTGGAGCTACGGCTGTAAATCGCGCCCTTACAAACGCTGAGCTTGACAATAACTTTATTAATCTTAATACCGATATAGGAAACAAGCAGCCGTTAGATGAAGATCTAACGGCTATTGCTGCTTTAACGGGTAGTGGTGGATTATTAAAAAGAGTCGGAGATAGTTCCTGGCTTTTAGACTACAGCACATATGCTACACAAACTTACGTTGGTATACAAATCGCTAACTTAGTCTCAAGCGCACCCACTACTTTAGATACACTAAATGAACTAGCTACTGCACTTGGTAATGATGCAAATTTCTCTACTACTATTACTACCGCCTTAGGTAATAAGCAGCCACTAGATGCTGACCTAACAGCTATTGCTGCGCTAAGCGGAACTAGCGGATTCCTAAAGAAGACTGCCGCAGATACCTGGGCACTTGATACTAGTAACTACTTAACTGCAGAAAGCGATACCTTTGCAAGCGTAACTGGTCGTGGTGCAAGTACAACTTCTGCTATTACTGTTAACAATACAATTACTTCTTCGGATACTATAAAAGCCACAAACGGTAGAATAGCCCTGCGAGATGATTCTATTGAAAATTGGGCAACAGCAAGTGATAGTGCCGGCATAGCAGTAAACTATTATGGGTATGCCAGCGGTACATCGTATTTTAGAGATTTTAGTGTATTTGATGGTAAAGGTGGTTTAAGATTTAAGACATATGGTTCTGATAATTATGCTTATGCCCCAGGATCATTTAGAGCACCAATTTTTTATGATTCCAATGATACTGGTACATACATAAATCCAAATGGCTCTTCTATTATTAATTCCGGCGGTTCATATCCTCTGGAAATTAAAAGTACACAAAGATATATTACTCGTTTTTGGAATACATCTGTTTCTGGATACGGTTTTTGGTTAGCTAACGATGCAAATACTCTTGTATTTCACGCAGATTCATATGGAGATAAAGCTTCCTTAGACTACTCTGGTAATTTTATTTCTAGCGGATCAATGCGCGCTCCGATCTTCTATGATTCTGACGATACTAATTATTATCTAAACCCAAACAGTGGATCAAATCTTAAATACTTAGTGGTGTCCGGAGATTGGGGTAGTTCTCCATATGGAAGTGGCCACGAAACATTTACAATTCGTTCGACGCATGCATCATTTGTACAGCGTCAAACAAACGGCAACCAAGGTTACTGGTTACATCATATTGCCAGTGGTGGCGATTATTTCTTATACGGTGGCCGAGGTAATCCAGATGGATCTTCTTGGGATTGGTCATTACGTGCCTTGCCAAATAGTGATGGGAATTATGTAGAATTTAGAACATCTGCTAGAGCACCTATTTTCTACGATAAGGATGATACTGGCTATTATATAGACCCAGCAGGAACATCAGTTTCAGCAAGTCTAAATGGTCCTATTATTATGTCCAGCACTCCTTGGACTGGTGAGGTTCCAGGAAAAATTCAATATCATAGTAGTAACTGGTATTTCCAGTATAGCTCCTGGTTTCATTTTAGAAATGCTAGTAGTGGCAATATGTTCTACGGTGATTCAGTTGGTAATACTTGGTCCTATGCAAGTAGTAGAGCCCCAATTTTCTATGATAGTGATGACACAACATATTACCTAGACCCTAACTCTACCGGAACTTCACTAAAAGTAGCAGGTAATATTGACCTTTATGCTCGCAGTGCAAGTTGGGCTGAAGGTATACGTATCAGAGTACCAAGTACAGGTAACTGGGGCGGTATACGCTGGACACGTGACAGAGGTGATAATGATGGCAACTGGGCACTTGGTTATACTGCGCTAGATAGCACAGATGATTTTATCTTATGGGCAAACAACAGTGGTGACGGCGGTTCAATAAAGTTTAGAATAACCAAAGCTGGCACAATGACTTTAAATGGTGCCTTTAATGCCACATCCAAGTCATTCTTAATTGATCACCCAACTAAACCGGGTATGAAACTTCGTTATGGATCGCTAGAAGGCCCAGAGAACGGAGTATACATACGTGGAAAACAACGTGGAAATCGTATTGAACTACCAGACTACTGGACAAAGCTAATTGATCCTGATAGTATCACAGTAACATTAACACCAGTTGGTAAACATCAGAAACTGTATGTTGATAAGATTGAAAATAACGCAGTGTATGTTGGCAATGATGGGCTATTTAGCGGCGAATCACACTACTTTTATGTGGTATATGCTGAACGCATAGACGTTGAAAAGCTTGGTGTGGAGATACCAGCATGAAAAGTATCGAAAAAGAAGTAGGCGGTATTAAAATCGTTGAGATAATTATGGAAGAAACTGATTTTTCTTCACCAGAATTAATCACTCAACGATTAGCTGTGTGCAATTCTTGCGAGTTTGTAAGTGCTGCCAAAGATAGTTGTACACAATGCTCGTGCTTGTTAGCAAATAGAACAAAATATGTAGAATCATTTTGTCCGATAGGAAAATGGTAATATGGCAATATTCTATGGAAGAAATGCATATAGAGTTACTCAAGCGCTTGTAAACTCTATTGGCTTAGTTGGTGCTACTATACTAAGCCAAAGTGATGTAAATGATGGGTTCGAAATAAAATTTCAACATAATACAGGTAACGCTTGTGATAGCAGTGGAGTGTTCGTACAACTAAAAGATTTTATTCCTTGGACTGGAATATCTGCAGAATTTTGGACAACTGGTGCTGCAGCTTGTTGGACGTATATGGAACCTGGAGGGTATGGTTCTTCATATGGTGACGGAAATATCTATAACTACGACGAAACAGCAGGCGATAGGTGTGTAAAAACATACTTAGCTCAAGATGAAGCCCAGTTTGCTAGCCATTATAAAGCTAGTGCGTGTGACAATGAGGGCAATAACTTCATGCGATACAATACTACAACATTTAGAAAGTGTACTTTTGTACGTAGAAGAAATGTAAATGGAAGCCTTGGCGGAATTCATCATGGTAGGGCCTGTAGCGAAGTTGGAGCCAATGCCATCACTATAATTAAAAATATATACGTCTGGAAATAACATGGCAGAAAATACTCAAGATACAGTAGATACTAGGTTAAGTATATGTGAATCCTGTGAGTTTAATACGTACAAAGTAGAACCAAATTTCAATGTATGTGTTAAAGGCGAAGATGTAGCTATTAATATAATAGTTAAAACTGATTCATGCCCAATAGGGAAGTGGTAATATGAGTATTAGTCATTCACCTTCAATAATTACTGATGGTATGGTTCTGTGTCTTGATATGGACAACGGAAAGTCGTTTGTTGGTGGACCTATCACTAATACACTTGATAATCCATCAATAAATGCCTATCCTACATATGGGAATGGTTGGGGTACATACAATACTAATCAGTATAATGGTAACACTTATTTTTCAATTGGATCTATTTCCAGTGTATCTAATAATATTGTTACTACATCTTCCCCTCACCCATTATTTTCATATAGTGTGGTAACGCCCCAAACTTCAGGTGGAGGCGTTACAGCAGGAACTAATTATTTAATTAAAAAGCTATCGGCAACAACATTTTCCCTTCATGCCTGGAATAGCAGTCAAGACGGAAGTCAAGGGTATATAAACCCTGCAACTGGAACACATAAGGTATTTGATGATTTTGCCAACGATGTACGAATCTCGGTAAATGCGTCAGGATTTCCAACAATGTGGTGGGGGCCCCCACACTTACCAAATTCATGCTTAGTAAAAGAATTGATACCTGGAGGATTTACTGGTATTAGGGGTAGAGCAGCAACTGACTGTATTCGTCTTCACTGGATTCAGCCTGATGGTATCGGTGATGGGATGGCATATGGCCCAAATGGTGCAGTAGTTGCTGGTCAACCTTACACTGTTTCATTTTGGACGAGGTCCGTATCCCCTAGTGCAGTTGGTCAAAATCTAAGCTTCTATATCTATAATCACGGAGTTGTAAGTCCTGCTGGGTATGGTTTTGCTGCTGTTTTAGGGCCCGTTGGTGTCTGGACTAAACACTCGATGACGTTTACCCCAGTAAATCCTAATTGCATTTCATACTGGTTTCCTAGTAGTGGAAATATGAAAGTTGATCTTGCAAATATTCAGTATGAGACTGGATCCGTTGCCAACAATTTTGTAGCTGGAACCCGAAGCACTACTGAAGTAATAAAAGACTTAACAGGACGAAATACTCTAGACGCTAGTAACTTAGTATATGCATCTGATGGCACATTTAGTTTTAATGGTAGTACTAGTGTAATATTAGGTGGTCCCTCTACAAACTATTTACCTATGCCAAATTTTACTTTAGAAAGCTGGCATAAGTGTACTGGTGTAGCTGCAGGAAATAATACAAGTGCCCCTTGGGGCCTAACTTATGGTATTACAGCAAATATATACTCTGATGGAAGTATTATATACAGTACATACGACTCAGATAGATCCACTACATTTTCTAGTATAGGGTCTTCTGGTGTTAATTTAATTGGTGGCTGGCATCACGTTGTTTACGTTGTTGGAACTACTACCTCTTATCTATATATAGATGGAGTACTAAACGCATCTAGTACTAATAATGGTACTTGGTCTGGTACTAATGCCTGGGCCGCAATGCAGCTACAGATCGGTAATAATCCTAATAACGTTGGATATAGGTTTTTAGGTAATATTGGTGTTGCAAGAATTTATAATAGAGCATTATCAGCAGCAGAAGTAAAGCAGAACTTTAGTGCATTACGTGGGAGATACGGAATATGAGTGCAGGTAATGGACCCTCAGTTGCTACAACCGGACTAGTTTTTTATTATGACATGTCAAATACCGGTAAATCTTGGCTAGGTTCACCTACGACAAACCTGTACTATGCAGTAAATAACTATCTAAATGGTAACGGTAATCACTGGATAAATAGTGGTGGGGCAACATATAATGATAATGATACGTCAGAAACCCCACCATATATACCATACGCAAGTGCACTGCCTGCTAGCCTAAGGATAACTAGCTGCAAAACCACTACGGTAGGTAATCAACAGGTTGGCATGGGTATAACATCAGTATCTCCGTCTACAACATACACCATGTCTGTATGGCTTAAAACTACTCATAAAGTATGGCAAGCTAGTCCGTATATGAGGACAAACGTTAACAATAATTCTATAGCAACTTTCGACTATAATGGCGACACAAATTTTCTAAATTGGCCTACAAATCAGTGGATAAGACTCACTGCGACTGGAACTACACAGTCGAATGAAAACGGTATTTATCTAAGTAGTTATATAGGCGATACTGTTGGCCATAAGATACTGTACTATGGCTTTCAGGTTGAGCAAAAATCTTTTGCAACACCACTTGTTGCCGGAACTAGATCAAACACTCAAGCAATCGTAGACTTAACAGGCAATAGCGTAATCACCGCAAATAGCTTAACATATACAAGCGACAATACTTTTAGATTTGATGGATCACAACATCTATCAGTCCCAAATAGTTCTTACTTCAATATGACCACAGCCTTATCAATAGAAGCTTGGGTTAAGTTCGATGGTAATTCTGACGATTTTATATTTGAAAAAGGCGATGTTAATACGCAGTATTCATTATTTAGTCATGGTGATGATATAGTATTTCGTACTTATCATAGTGGTGATGGCGGATATCATACACAAAACCCTTCTAAAGCTACTGTGGGAGTAGTAAATGGTCAGTGGGCACATATTGTTGGCTCTTGGGACGGTACTACAAAAAGAATATATATAAATGGTGTACTAAGAGATGCAGTTTCAAAAAGTGGTAGCTTAGTAACTACTAGCAAAGGTGCATCTGTTGGTAGATTTGGTGGCGATACAACTGGATATTACTTTAATGGTATAATAGGTAGCGTAAAGGTTTATAACACAGGACTATCAGCCAGCGAAGTCAAACAAAATTTTAGCGCTGCACGCAGTCGCTATGGAATTTAGGGGTCATAGGAGAATATATGGCATTATCGGATAAAAATATAATTATTACGCCTAATATAGGCTCAGCCTCAGACCCTAAGATTCAATTCTCGGGAGCTGATGCCTCCACTGGTGCACAGACTATTACACTAAATGTCTATCCAACCAGTGGTGGTATGCTATCGTTTGAAGGCTCTAGTGGACAGCTATTTAGCATAGCCAACTCACTAACTGGTACAATTTACTCGGTTAATGACATATCTGGCATACCCAGCATTGAAGTACTAGACAGTGGTTTAGTAAAACTTGCACAGTATAACGGCACTGTTGTTATTGGTGGCAGTACTACTGACGGAACTGCTAAACTACAAGTAAGTGGTGGACCTTCTAGATTTGGTAATATCTATGTTGGTTATGGTACTTATAAAAATAGTATCAGACCAGTTGATGATAGCAACATGAATCTGGATACACCTAGTGGGTATACAGGTAGTGGTACTTCGCTACGCGCACCAATTTTTTATGATATTGACAATACTGGCTTCTATATCAACCCAGCTAGCAGTTCTAATCTAAATACAGTATATGCGAATTTCTTCTGTGGAAATAGTGGAAATGCTTACGGCCAGTACAAGGGTTATGACAATAATAACCACTTTATTGCTATTAGAGGTGTAGTTGGAGGAACTACTAGCTCACCAAGTATTACTGGTGGACACAACACTACTTTTGTTGAGTATGCCGAAGGAAATGATAGCACCGGATGGTTCTTTAAAACAGCGGCTACTGGTAATTATGATATTGTTTCAAGAATTACACGTTCTTATTCATATTTTGAATCAAGTGCTCGCTCCCCCATCTTCTACGATAGTGATAATACTGGCTACTACCTAGACCCTACAAGTACTACCTCTCTACGCACAGTAGGCGATTGGAGAGCAGACTCCTCAACTTGGACCGGTGAATATAGTGGTAAAATACAGTATCACTCAAGTAATTGGTATTTCCAAGCAGCAGATCAATTTATTTGGAGAAATAGTAGCGGAACCAACGTAGTATATGGTGACCAAGGTGGTAATCACTGGGCAGTAGCTTCTTCACGTTCTCCGGTCTTTTACGATTCAAATGATACTGGTTACTACCTAGACCCTAATAGTACCTCTAACAGTGCACTGCGTATGCGTGGCGGTGCCTTATTTGGGCCAAACCCAACCTGGGGTGCTTATTTATACGTAGGTACTGACGGTAGGGCCGGTACATCGGCAACAGTTGCAGTTACAAGCGGTAACTTGCACCTTGATGCACAAGATGGTTATGATATTTATCTTAACCACTATAATGGTCGATGGTTCCGTGCTCCAGGTTGGTATGATAATAACGATAGCGCTTATTATGTAGACCCTAACAGTACGTCACGTATGTACCAGATTAACTTTAATAATCTGTACTATGCGCCAGATACTAGTTATGGGTTTATTGGTACAAGTATTTATGTTGATACTATTAATAGTGGTTATAGCAGCGACCCACTAGAAATTAACTATGTTCGTGGTAGTTGGGCAGGTATTTCTCACGATAGTTTACGTGCTCCAATCTTCTATGATTATAATGATACTGGTTACTATTCCGATCCAAACAGTAGTTCACGACTATATCAAACTGTAACAAACTTATCTTATCTTGGAGCAGACACTAACAAAGGTTATGCTCAGGGATACGGCACATATTCCTCACAACTACATAAAATTGCTCGCATAACATTTGATTGGGATTCTAACTACAATGCAGAAAATCACGGCATATTTAGCACTAACATAAATGGTAGCTATAGTGATAGCATGTCTATTAATTCGTATAACGACATTAACTTACGAATTGATAGCAACGATAACGATGCCGCATCATATGTTCGTTTCCATATGCACACTACTGGAAGTAATCAATTTGCATATATTGGTTATGACGGTGGTAGTTATCTAGCATACTTTGCAGGTTCAACACGTAGCCCTATTTTTTATGATAGTGACGATACTAGTTATTACGGCGATTTTAACTCAACAAGTCGTTTAGTAAGTCTAATAGTTGGTGGACATGGTGGTACTGCATACAATACTGCTTCTAATGGTAGACTGTATTTTGGTACAAACGCAGATAATAGTTATTCCATATATACTCATATGGAAGACTATAATGGCTATTATACTAAATTAACACTAGATTGGCACACCGGTATTAAGATTGGAGCCTATTCTACTTACGGCGGTATAAGGTTCTATAATAATTCTATCAATTCAAGCGGATCAGAAGTATTTTCAGTGGCAAAAGGTGATAGCCATGTTAGGGTTAATAATAACCTATATGTTGCCAGCAATACTTATCTAGGTAATGAAAATGGCGATATTACCCACGTCAATGATACTTTATACGTAGGTGCTACTGATTCAGGAGATTCCCACTTTTATTTTGGTGAAGATAGCTCTAGTTGGTACGGTTCGCACTGGTATTGGGATAGTGCATATGCTCACTATTGGTATAGCCGACATGCTGGTTCTGACTCTGTTATCATGTATCATGACACACGCAACACTGATCGTTTGCAGATGGGTCGCAATTTGCGCTTTGATAATTACGGTTTAGGTGTAGTTGGTGCATATTCTTCATACCGTTATCAAGGCGTGTTTGCTATGGACATGTCTTATGTATTACCTTCTGATGGCACAACTACTGGTTCGTTATACGGTTTGGCGTGGTCTCACCCTAACGCGGGCGGCGTCGCCGCTAACCTAAACACCCACGGCTTATTAGTCATGGAAAATGGCGGTTTCCTTGCCGCTGTTAGTGGTAGTATCCGTGCTCGCGATGACATGCGCGCACCAGTATTCTATGACTCTAATGATACCGGATTTTACATAAACCCGGCAGATATATCGCAGATGTGGGGTATAGCTATCAGAGGTGATGCCGGCCTATCTTATGGTACCGGAAATCAACTTAGTTTATGGGGTGTTGGATATACTACAACATCTACGATAGGGTTTAAGTCTAATACAGCTCCATTTACTAACCCTACTGGAAACGGTGATGGTTATAACACATACCTAACCATGGATACAGAAGGCCGGGGCTGGGTATTCCGCAGAGGTACCGGCGGAGGTGACTTTACAGCTGCATATACTGCAGGCTGGATCCTAAACAACGGCACATGGCAAGCTAATGCTAGTATGCGTGCGCCTATCTTCTATGATAGTGATAATACCGGGTATTACTTAAATCCCAACGGCCTATCATATATTAACCAGTTAGTATTAGGCGGAGGTAGCTATTTCCGACCAAATAACTGGGTTCAAATGGATAGTTCGTACGGTATGTACTGGCCAAATCATTATGGTGCACATATTCATGCAAATGATTTATCTACTTACGGATCAATTGCAATACGTGGTGCAAAAAATGGCTGGCGTGGCATATACTTTTACGATGGGGGATATACACCACACCTAATGCTGGATGGTAGCGGTAATGGTGGTATGTATTACGAAAGTGGTGGTCGCTGGGCCAGCTACTACAACTACTCAATGGACTGCTGGGGGTTTGGTACTAGCAGCGCAAACAGTGCTTATAATATTTTTGTAGGTAAGGGTATTTATTCTGGAGGTCGCGTTGACGGCACCGTATTTTATGATGCTAGCAATAGTGCCTACTATGTAGACCCTAACTCAACAAGTACTTCAGTAAACGTAGCCGGTAGTATTACTGCTGCTGGTAATGTTACTGCTTATTCTGACATTCGAGTTAAATACGACATTCAGCCAATTACTGATGCCGTATCCAAAGTTAAGCAGCTAAACGGTGTAACCTTTATGCGTACGGATGTCAAGGATGTTCGCCAAACCGGTGTTATCGCTCAAGATGTATTAAAAGTACTTCCAGAAGCTGTTCGCGGTAGTGAGGCAGAACATTATAGTGTAGCTTATGGCAACATGGTAGGTTTACTAATCGAAGCAATCAAAGAACAGCAAGCCGAAATTACTGAATTAAAATCTCTAGTAAAACAATTACTAGCCAATTAAACGCCATATTTTAGGAGAAAACAATGGCAATTACTTATACATGGAAAGTTACTGGTGTAAAAACCAAAACTGAAGACGGCAACCAAGATGCCGTAGTTCAAACATACTGGACAAAAACCGGTACTGATGAAGCGGGAAATACGGGCACTTTTAGTGGTGCCACACCATTCTCAAGTTTAAATATGCCAGAGGGTTCTACTTTTGTACCTTTTGCAGAATTAACTGAAGAGGTTGTACTTGGTTGGATTCAAGACGTTGTAGTAGGCGGTTACGAAGAACACGTAAATGCTCAGATTGCAAAGCAGATCAGCGATAAGATTACTCCAGTCACTGAGCCAGCTCTGCCATGGGCACCGGCCGCACCTGAAGCTCCAAGCAACCCACCAGCTCCAGTTTAACTAACCCGCACAGTGGCCCACAAGCCACTGTGCTTACTAATATAAATTTATGTTAATTTTAAAATTTATTCCAGATGCATTATTTTATTTAACGTTTTTTGCCGGATTAATTGCGTTTTTATTAGTAAGCACGAATAGCAAAATACCTAATCAACAACTATTTAAAACTTCGGCCCTTATCATCATAGCAGCGTCAATTTTCTTTATGGGAGCTGTACAAGATAACAATGCTTGGTTAGCCAGAGTTCGTGAACTAGAACAAAAAGTACAGCAAGCCGAAGCACAGTCTAAACAAGTAAATACAGAAGTTATAGAGAAAGTAGTTTATAAAACTCAGGTCTTACGAGAGCGCGGACGTGAAACTACTAAATTTATTGATCGCGAGGTAGTAAAATATGACACTACTTGCGTAATACCAGAAGCTTTTGTAGCCTCACATAACCGATCCGCAGAGGTTCCACGATGAAATACCTATTAGTTAGTTTAGTTTTACTACTAAGTGCGTGTACAACAGTTCCGGTGACAGCAAAGTTTCCAGATGCACCCGGCATTTTAGCTCAAGAGACTTGTCCTGAGCTACAAAAGCTTGGTAGTGACCCTAAACTGTCGGATGTTGCAAAAACTGTGGACGCTAACTATACCTTATACTACACTTGTGCTTTTAAACTAGAAGCTTGGCAAAAGTGGTATCGTGAGCAAAAAATTATCTATGAAGGATTTAAGTAATGGAATTAACCCTAGCGCAGCTAAAACAGCTGCTTCCAAAAAATCCGTATGTTGACCACTGGCATCATGCACTAGCACAACTACTACCAGATTACCAAATCGACACTCCACAACGTATTGCAGCCTTTATAGCTCAGTGCTCACATGAGAGTGGTGGTTTCATGGTCTTAAAAGAAAACCTAAATTATCGTGCTGCTAGCCTACGCAAAATATTTCCTAAATATTTTCCAGATGACGCAACTGCAAACCACTATGCTAGCTTACCAGATAAACAAGCCGCTATAGCTAATCGTGTTTATGCGAATCGCATGGGTAATGGCCCTGAGGAGTCGGGTGATGGTTATCGCTATTGCGGCCGTGGACTAATTCAGTTAACTGGCAAAGATAACTACTTTTGGTTTTCATCCAGCCTAGAAATTTCACCAGAAGAAGCTGCAGAATATATGCAAACTTTTGAAGGTGCTGCGCAGAGCGCATGCTGGTTCTGGGAAACAAATAATTTAAATCAATGGGCAGACCGCGGTGATATTTTGACCTTGACTAAGCGTATCAATGGTGGTACAATAGGACTTGAAGATCGCATAAAGCACTACGAGCACGCCACCCACGTTCTAGGAGCCTAACATGAGCGAAACAAAACCACTAACTCGCAGTGAGCGAGAAGCGCTACTCAAAGACAAAGCCGGATTTATTATTGTTATTTTTGCCATCTTGTTAGCACTAACAAACTATTTTAGCAGTGGCAATAGTTCTAAGATTTTATCAAACACTATTGAAATCAATAATACCTATAGCTTTTATCAAGCCAAAGACATTAAACAACGCTTAGATAAAATGTCGCTAGAGTTTGCCATTGATGATGGTAACAAGCAGCGTATAGAAGAATTAAAGGCTAATATTGAGCGATATAGTTCAGAGCCAGAAACTGGTGAGGGTAAAAAGGAGTTGTTAGCTAAAGCACGTAAGCTGGAGTCCGAGCGTAGCGAAGCCAGACAGCATAGTAAGTGGTACACTTATACTTCCATGCTTTATCAGATAGCGATCGTTTTCTTAACAGCATCTATACTAGCAGTCAATAAACGCCTTTATACAGGATCACTATTTGTAGGAGCCTTTGCAACACTATTGCTTACACACGCAGTATGGTTGTGGTTACCACTGTAAGGGGGTAACAGGTGGATCCTTTAACACTCTTTGCCTTAGCAAACGGAGCAGTATCCGCAGTTAAGGCAGGGTGTAAGCTATACAAGGATATAAAAGGAGCCGCTGGCGAAGTCAAAGACATACTAAAAGATCTCGATCAGCAGTTTCATAAACAATACGAAGGCAAGCCGGTTCCAGTTGAAGCTCGAAAACAACTACAGCAAGAAAAAGCTCGTATTGTAGAACTCAGCAAAAAGGATCCTGGTGATATTTATGCTGAAATTGGTGAACAACTTAGTGTGTATTTTGAAAACCAATCTAAATGTATTGCTATTTGGGAAGAAGAAGAACGTCGTAGTAAAGAAGTATACACTGGCGATGCAAGTGTTGGTAAACGAGCGCTTCAACGAGTGCTAATGACCAAAAAGCTAGAGCGTATGGATGCTGAGTTGCGTGAGCTAATGGTTTACCACTCACCACCAGAGCTAGGTGCTCTTTACACAGACGTTCAAAAAATGATGGAAAAAATTGGGCAAGAGCAGAAGGTAGCTATTGCCCAAAAAATGCGAGATGATGCCAAACAAGCAAAACAGCGCCGTCGTCAACTTAATAAATTATGGGGACAGTTCTGTACGGCTTTAGTAATAATATTTTTGTGTTCTTTTGCTGGACTTATGTTTGCTTTTATTGTAGAAGATCGCATCGCAAAATATCCACATCTAGGAGTTAACGTAATACCACGAAGCGAATTTGCTCGCAGAGTAGATGAATGGCCCTATAAGTACACTGGTCGATAAGGAGTACCATGTCAGAAGAAAAGAAAAAAGACGAAGATTGGATGACTAAAAAGTGGCGTCCAATGATGGCAATAATGTATATGATTTGTTGTTTATGCGATTTTGCACTATTTCCAGTTATGTTTACAGTTGTACAATTCTGGGAAGTATCCGCAGCTAATGATGCGTTCCGTCAGTGGGTACCAATTACACTGCAAGGTGGTGGTTTATTCCACGTTGCAATGGGTGCCGTACTTGGTGTAAGTGCCTATGGTCGTACACAAGAAAAAGTTGCTGGAGCAGCTGCAATTAGCACTAATCCAACACCACCAGCTACACCAGTACCACAACCACCAATTAGCAGTGGATTTAACGGTACTTCACAAAGTGACATAATGAACCTAGTTCCACGACAAGAACCACAAATGGTTTCTAGTCCACAAGCCGGCTTTAACGGAAAGTTAGCGCCACCTCCTGCCCCTCAACCACTAATCTAATATGAAGAACCTAACTTTCGTATTCGTTGTGTTACTATCGCTTTGCATAGTATACCCACAAACTGCTTTTGCAACCGAAACTAAAAAAGTTTGTCACGAAGTAAAAGACGCAAAAACTGGTAAATTTAAAGAACAGTGTAAAACAATTACTGTTCATAAGAAGCTAGAAGGTACAAAAGTCCCTGATAAAAAGTAAAACACTATAAGTAGCGCCAGCACTTATAGTGTTGGCTTTCACTAACTAACCAGGAACTCGTATGGCAAGTTCATCAGGAAAAAAGGCTCGCAGAGCACAGAACTCACCACCAAATCCAGTAGAATTCGGATTTCGTGATGTTAAACCGCTAAACTATATTCAAGGTGAGTACCTTGAAGCAATAAAAAATAATGAAATTATTTTTGGCGTAGGAAGTGCCGGAACAGGCAAAACCTATGTAGCAGCTAGTTTTGCAGCGGGAGAGCTTTTTCACCGTAGAATAAGTAAAATTATTTTAACAAGACCAAACGTTGAAACAGGACGCGGTCTAGGATTCTTACCAGGAGAGCTGGAAGAAAAATATGCGCCATACTTAGACCCATTTGACCAAGTTTTCCAGCGTACACTTGGTAAAGGGTTTTACGAATACGCACTAAAGAGCAAAGACATTGAACCTAAACCGCTAGGGTTTATGCGTGGAGCAAGTTTTGAAAATGCTATTATCTTAGTAGACGAAGTTCAAAACATGACCAAAACTGAGTTCAAAATGCTTTTATCTCGTATTGGTAAAAACTGTAAAGTCATCTTAAGTGGAGACCCTGATCAAACAGATATTGATGATAGTGGCTTAGAAGATGCACTATATCGACTAAAAGGTCTTGAAGGCATTGAGATTGTAAACTTCTTGGACAGCGATATTGTTCGCAGTAAAATGTGTAAGCAAATTATTATGGCTTATAAAGATTAAAGGTAAACATATGGCAGAGACATATAAACCAACAGAAGGCATGGCTACTGCCGCAAAAAGAGCCCTAAAATGGAAAGAAGAAGGTCATCCAGGCGGTACATTAGTTGGATTAGCACGAGCTAACCAGCTAAAAGATCGCGAGCCTCTAAGCGCTAGTACTGTACTAAGAATGTATAGTTTCTTTTCTAGACATGAACCAGATAAAAAAGCTACAGGATTTAATAGTGGAGAAGAAGGCTTTCCTAGTAAAGGTCGTGTAGCATGGGATCTTTGGGGAGGTGACGGCGGATACAGCTGGAGCCGTGAGAAAAGAGACCAAATTATGCGTGAGCGTGAAGATGCCAAAGACTTGGAACTAGTAGCTAGACTACTAAGTACTATTGATGGATAATAAAAAAGCCCCGTAGAGCAATCTACGGGGCTTTTTCTTATTGTTGGTCAGGAAGTTTTCTTACTTCAGCCTGATCTTGTTTTGGAAGTTGAGCTTCTGCTTGACCTTTAATCTTGATACTCATTGGGTTACAGATTTTACCTGGTAACTCTTGAAGTCCTGCAAGAATAAAGTTGACCTCATCAACAGACAAGTCGGTAAGCGTAATTTTAATTGCTTCTGGTTTCATAATATTAATACTTATGGGTTAACGGATAGGACAGGCACCTGTTGCACAGGCCTCGTCCACGAGTTCATCAAAGCTGTTAGCGTCGTCCAACGAAACAGGCTTTAGATTATGTACATAATTGCGGAAAGTTTGTTCGTCTACAACTTCTTGTGGTAAGTATAGGTAGCCCAAATCTTTTGCAGTTTTTGTTGGATCAGTACGATAAATGAAACTAACACCAACATAACAATCCCAATTATCTAGCAACCAGTCAATGATTTGTGGCACTTCACTTGGATCATAACTAATTGTTACGCTAGTATTTTGCTGTGTCCAACTAGTTTGGATTAGCTTATACTTTTCTAGCTGCTCAACGGCAGTATCAAGATTAACTTCTTTTCCATCTACTTTGTGGAACGGAACATCAGCCCACTCAACTGGGAAAGTTACTAGCACTCCGCTATCGTCTGTTGGATGATTTACAACAGTATAATTAGCTTCGCGTAGAATTTCAACTACTGGATCGTATTTACTAAATTGAACATTGTTGAAAATGTACTTACCTAGTGGCTTATGGACACCTTCTGTAGTATCCATAATTTTCGATAATGTACCACTTGGTTTAATACAAGTAATATTCTTTGGAGCAGGTAACCCTAGTTCTAAGGCCATACCAATTGCCGCACTGGTTGCTGTACGCTTTAGGTACTCGTAGTCGTAACCAGTCATATCAGGACGTTTAGCGATCCCTGTGAGACCGACTCCACACAAACGCATGAAGTAATTGTTAAGGTGCCAGGATTCCTGTAATATACCATCTTGTAAGTTAACACAAGTTTGTCTGTAATTTGCACGTGCCGCCAATCTGATGGCTTCGTGGAGTCCAGCTGTGTCGCCTTTGAACTTGGCGATATCTGTTTCTGTGAGGTTACAGAAACTTTTATTTCCGAGCAGGATTTCGACACACGGATTGGCACCCTTGAACCATGGTGCGCGTCGTAGAGCTTCAACTTCGTTAATGAAACCTGGTTCACTTCCGCCTGCCTCCAACATTAATTGGAAAATCTTTTCTAAGTCAGTACGCAGTGGTTTTTCCTTGAACACTAGACTGTTGTTGCTTTGTTGACGGTGAGAGTTATTGTATAACCACCAATCCTTTTTAGCTACTGCGAACTCTTCCCATTCTGGTTGTCCGTAGTCGAATAGAGCAATTTCTGCACTTCGGCGTGAACTAAGAATGGTACCCAGATGATTAACAATATCCAGAATATCCATACGAGTAAGAAGACTGTCGGCCCTGCCATTAAGAATGTTAGCAATAGCAACATAGGCAACGCTAATAGCACTATCTCCACTAGAAATCCAACCATAGCCTTTTAATCTTTCACCTGCTGGTCGTAGCTGACTGAAGTCGAGGACGAGGACTTCAGCGGGATATTTGCCAGCCATGAGTTTTCCAATAGATTTTGCCCATGCTTCTGCACTGTCACCAACACTGATTGTCCAAGTACGGGTTTCTGCATCCCAAGTCTCAACATTATGTTCTCGACCGCCTTTTGCCGTGCGTGTGCTTCTAACCACGCGGATATCTTTAATTGGTTTTGAGAATCCATTTAGCGTACCTACAACTGGTTTGAATCCTACGCCACAACCTTGTAGCAATAGCCATAAGCAATCTACTACGTCATATACTGTTTCTACTTGCGTAAATGAACAGTTAAATTGTGATGCTTCGCGTGTTTTGGCTACGTCAGTACCGCCTAGCCATAGTGTGCGACCACTCATTGCTACTTTACGATCTAGCATTAGCTGCTCAAGATCATAGAGTTCTGCGTATTCTTTATCGTTTAGTTCACGACCTACCGCACGTTCCCAAAGCCATGCTTGATGGTCAATAACTCGGGCGACTGTTTCTTGCCATGTTTCAAATTGTTTACCGTCGTCTGAAGTTGGTCTATTATATGTACGACGTGTGATTACCTGCGCTCTTGTTGAAACTGTCATTTAATTCCTTTAAAGTCTGCAATATGGAAGCGACACAATTCGTGTACTTCCATCTGAATTGTTCTGCTCCTGTACTACTTTTTCCACTAATTGTAGGCAGGCGTAATAAGCCTTACGTGTTTCCGCACTAGTATGTAACAGTAGTCCTAATAACATCATCACCATTAGTACTACTGCAACGAGCGTAAATTTAAATTGATCCATATTATGTACCAGTACTGCCGAAACCGCCAGTACCTCGTTGTGTGTTTTCCCAATCGTCTGGGTGTGTGTCTACGTAATCTGCCAGTAAAACTGGTACAATTACTAGTTGCGCAATTCGTGTTTCAAATTGATTAATGGTATAAGGATCGTCGCCAGTGTTCTTTAATAACACTTTAATATTACCACGATAGTCAGAATCAATAACTCCTACAGAGTTAGCAATCTGTACACCAATCTTTCCTTGACTTGATCGGTTAAATACTAGGCCCACAAAGTTAGGTGGAATCATTACAGCAACACCAGTATCTACCATTTTCTGTTCGCCTGGATAGATTTCTACGCTTTCCATGCTTCGTAGATCGGCTCCTGCATCAGTTGCGTGAGCACGAATGGGCCGCAGTTTAGGGTCTGCTAATTTGGCTTTAATTTTCATGATTTAAGTATAACTCCAACACTTCATCAATTTGTTTACAATTATCTGCACCAATGGCTTCAGCACAGTGTGTTACTAAATCCATTAGTTGATAATTTAGGATTAATCTATCTTTATTTTTATTAAGTTCTTGAATGTATTTGTACTTACCGCTTAGTGGAATTGATGCAATAATATCCCAAGTAGTACCATACTCGTTAACCAGTGATTGGGCTCGTTTGGGGCCAACACCTGGTACACCAAGCACATTATCGCCACTATCACCAGTAAGACATTTAATGCTAATGTATTCTTCTGGACTAAACTCGTAATGCGTATTCCAATTGTCAACAGTAACTTCTTTACGTGTGACATAACTAAAGCGACTAACGCCGTCCTGTACTAATAAATCCCAATCTCTGTCACTAGAAATTAACCAAATATGGTCATATCCTAGATCTTCCTTTTTACTAACGATATATGCGGCAATATCGTCTGCTTCTACACCTTTATACCGCAAAACCGGGTAGTCAGTATTTTGAGAAATATGTTCTAGTGTAAGCATAAAATCTTCAAAGAATAGTTCAAACTGAGCCTTTTCAGCTTCGGTTTGCTGTTCAAACTTATCTTTACGATTTTGCTTATACTCTGGATCTAGTGCTTTTCTATACTGAGAACTTCCACTATCACCAGCTATAATGACTTTTGCAGCTTTATAGCTTTTTGCAAGACTTTTCACTGTTCGCAGATAGTCTTCTGCAAAATCAGTTGCTCCGCTGTGCTTATATCGAAACGCTAAGTTCAGCGAATCTACAATCATTAATACATTTTCAGCTTCTGTAACTTGGTTAAAACTTTTACTCATGTGTGTTTATTTTATGTTAATCTAGTATTATACTGTATTTCAACTAAAACTTCAAGTTACAAATTCTGGTTGCTCGTTAGTTAGCCAGTCTTCGAGTAGTGCTACAAAGAACTCAAAGCCTTCACAACTAACAAATACATACCTGTAGTTATTAACTGTAGGCATATCTTCAAAAGCTACAAATATCTTAGACCTGTCGAATTTAAATATAAGTAGCGGGTATTTGTTTACTTGGTCGCCCTGACGCTTAGTCTGCTTCCAAAACTCTATTAGTTGAGGGTTTTTACCAGTTAATATAGCACTAGTTAAATGATCTTCTGCGTAACCTTTTACTTCAACACACCACTGATTGGTACGTCCTGGTACGTATAAGTCGCCCTTTAACTGATGCTTAGGGTCAAGAGCACCACTACCAGGTACTCTTTCCCACCCTAAACCGGTATGTTTGCGTAAGACGTCACGTACTACAGTTTCAGTACGTGCGCCTTTAGCCCTGCTATCAACCATTACTTTTTACGTGCTGGTTGAACAATTACTTTAGCTGGTGCAGGCGCCTTAGCAGTATCTTCAACTTTTAATTCAATATTTACCGGAGCATCTTCGGCTTTAACTTCTGATACTACATCAGCACTTAGGGTCACGCCACTAGGGGCAGCCTCGCCAGCACCAAGCACTCGGATCTCTGCTTCATCAATACTAACAGTGATAGTTCCACCAGCAATTTGCATAGCTTCCATTTCACCAACACTTATAAGCATACCTGTGTATACAGGAGTTTCTACACCATCGCGTAAGAACATAGCCTTAGCACCAGCGTCTACTTTTTCAATTTTTACCATATTAGGCCTCAATTTGAGATATGTTATTGCGCTTTACCACATTTACCTTTTCTAGTAGCGGATGGGTGAATCCATGAGATACTAGGAAAGTATTTAAATGCTCTTCTCGTAATAGCACTTCCACTAATTTTTCTTTGCCATCTACGTCTAGTGTTTCCACTGTTTCGTCCAGTATCAATAAATTGATTCGACTGCTGGATAAAGTCTGCATTAGCTTTCTTATCGCTAATAGCGTTGCAACGTTTACTCTGGCTTTCTCTCCGCCACTGAGTGCGGCCATTTCAATGTCTTTGCCATTATCTGTGATAATAACATTAAGTTTATCACTAGCACTAACCTTGAAACTAATCTGGAATCTACCATCTGATAAGTCAACTAAGTACTTATTAGTAATATCTTCCAAGTCTTTAACTAAACATTCAATCTTGTAGGCAACTAAACCAGTTGTACTAAAAGTCTTATTAAGAATATTTAGTAAATTCATTTTATCTGATAGATGCTTAAGTTTACCAGAGTAAATCTCTAGTTCTTCGTTCATTTCTACCAGTTGTTTTGATATTAACTCAACCTTAGAATTATGAGCAGATACATCACGATTATGAGCTTCTGCACGTTTGATTTCACGTTGAGTAGATTCAATACTAGCCCTTAGTTCACTAAGCTGTTTGCTTAGGGTATCTTTATCTAGTAGGGTTTCTGGAATAGTATCATCTATAAGCTGATGATATTTTTCCCATTCTTTTTGTGCTTCAATGGCTTGTTGCCAAATCTGCTTAGACTGACGTATAGTAATAATCTTACTATTTAGTTCTAGCTTCCTAAAATCACATTCTTTAGACTCTGTTGATTTCTCACTGATGAGTTCCTGCACTTTGGCATCATCAATCTGTGACAAACAAGTTGGACACGTTCCATGTAAAGCACGCATCTTTTTAACAAATGCTTCAGCATCCGTAATAGTCTTTGTTAGTGTTGCTACCTCTGCTTGTAGAGGCTCAATACTCTCGCTGGGTTGTTGCGGAATAGGCACTAAATTGATTTTTGCTTGAAGCTGTTTGTAAGTATTATTTTGTGAGATTTTTTTATTTGTCTGATCTATCCCACTTATAGCTGTTTCTAGTTTTGCAGCTTCTGTGAGCTGCTCAGAATCCACAGCCGCCACTGACACAAAATCTTTTAGACTTAAATCGCTTTTTTCGTATTTACCAAGCCAACCAACCACAGTGTTTACTTGGGTCTGAACCTGAGCAATTTCTTTGCTTAGGTCTTGCGAGATTTGTTTAAAAACTTCTTGTGCATGAGTATACCGGCCTAAATTTAAAATTTCAATCAAGAATTTTTTGCGAGCAGTATCCGCAGAGGTTAAAAATTCTAAGCTAGAAGCATTTGACTGGTAAACAATTTGAGCAAAGGTTTTATGATCAAAACCAAGAATATCCTCAATCATTTTATAAGTAGCGGTTGCAGTATGAGCACTAATGTCCGTGCCTTCTTTTAGCAACTTAACAGTTTGGGTGCTTCCACGACTACTTTTAATTTCATAATTAACACCGTCGCGATTAAACTCTAGCTCAATTTTATAAGTTTTATCTTTAACATATCGATTTAATATGTCTGACTTTTTAATGCCTTTTGAATTTTTATTAAATAATACTTCTTCTAGGATAAGTGCAATAGAGCTTTTTCCATGCCCGTTGCGCCCTACTAGCTGTGTAAGTGGTGCTGCAATAAAGTCAATTTCATTATCAGCACCATACGAAAAAGCATTACTCCATCGTAGTTTTTTGATTGTTATCATGCTTGGCTATTTCTCTTTTCAATTCGTTTAAGCCGCCAATTAATTCGCCGTTCAAGAATATTTGAGGTACGCTACGAGCATCTGGAACTTTAGAGATCAAGTCCTTTTTAGTATACCCGTTAACACCTATCATATACTCTTTGTACTCGATAGCGTAGTTACTTAATATTTTCTTAGCTTCAGTGCAAGCAGGGCAATTGGTCTGCGACCATACTTCTGCTTTAATCCAGTTCAAGTTTTTCCGCATAGCTTTGCATTTCCTTTAATACTTGCTCTATGGTTTCTTCGGGTAGTTGAAGTATGTAGGTTAAGTACTCTTTTACTTCTTCTACCAGAGTCATTTCAGCCTCTAGTATCAGTGCTGAATCTGTATCTCGTTTAATAACCTTGCGGTCAATTAAATCAGAATCTTCTAAGTCTCCAAGCTCGGCCATATCGCCTTCAACTTGATAAATTGTGTGATCAAAGTCGGTTGGCGGTTTAGGGTCGGTTACACTTACTGTTTTGCGAATAAGCTGAGGTAAGTTAAACTTTAGCCAATCATGTTCCAAAGTATAGACGTCAAGAAGAATAGCCCCAGTATCAACTCTAGTCCTATGAAAACTAGTAGTATAAGGACTCCCAGGATAGAGTATATTTCGTTGCGAATTTTCATAACTATGCAGATCACCTGCTAATACAACATCCCAGCGGCTGAATAAGTCTAGGTTAACTTCTGGTTTAACGTGCGGAGGAATTTCACCACGAACGTGTGTGATAAGAATACGTCCGTGCATATCTATATCTTGCGGATGGTATTCCTTTAGCTTGTTATAAGGAATAAAATCAACATCACCTGCTAGTAAGTCACTGTTAAAATCATCAATAATCTGTACTAAGGGATTAATTCTGCGAGTTGCTTTCTTTAGATAAGTAAGGAACGTAGTGTCCTTTTTAAGCATCTCGTGATTACCTGGAATTATAAACCCAGGCTTTTTAATACTGGCTACAAAATCGAAATATAGTTCGACTTCATCCATTGTAGGCAGTCTATCGAATACGTCACCACCTATGATAACATAATCTGCTTGTTGCTGCATTTCTGCAAACTGTTCAATAAATAGGTGAAATCTATTTCGCGCCCAATCAACGGGAACATTTTTCTGACCTAATTTAATATGAATATCTGCCGTAAAAAGTATTTTCATATTGTTTGAGACAAAAATAGCCCGCAAACGTTACTTATTTGCGGGCTATAATTTTTTAACCTAGTTCTTTGACTGCTTCACGCTCGCTGTCACTACCGCCGTTGCCTTCTTCATCGCCTTGGTTAGTTGTAATCTTAACTAACAGAGCTTGAACTTCAGCCTCGGTAGGACGAGGGAATTTTTCATCAATAGGCTTTGCGGCATCTGCAACGGCACGTTCAGCTTCGTTTAGAGCGCGAGGCTTGCAACGCAGAACCTGCAGGGTATACTCAACATTAAACGGTAGAGGCCCTGTTTTAACTCGCTTGAACACTACGTCCCAGCCAGTATCGTAGTCTGTTGGATCACCCAAATCTTCTGCGGCAGTAACAATCTGCTCAAACAGTTTCTTTTTAAGATTAAGGGCTTTCTCTTTACCATCCTTAGGATCAATACAGTTAACTGAATAACTCCAAGAGCACTTTGCGTCTGGGAAGAAATCAGTAACATGATCTTTTTCTAGGTTGTCAAATTTTTCTTTTTCACGACTAAAAGCTAAACATTCAACAGGAATATCTTTGTTATTCGTGCCTTTTAGCCAATAAATATAGCGGGGTAGAACTCCGCCAATAAGACGAACTACATTCTCGCCGTCTTTGTATTCGTAACTCTCAACTTTGTTTGATTGAGCTTTGCCTTTAGTATTTTTAAAGCTAAGTGCCATGTTTATTATTCCTCGTATTTGAAGTAAATTTTGTTGTCTGTAATTGTTAAAAGTGGGTTTTTATCTATTGCGGCTAAATCAATATCTGCAAAGTATGATAGATCTAAGTAGGTGACTGAGAAATGTTTATATAGTGAGTAGTCTCTACGTCCTGCTAGTCTAATATACTGAGCACGGAATATATCATCAGTTGTCTTATCTGCGAATAATCGACTGGGATTTAATAAAAAGCTAGTACCAACAAGTGATTTTCTTAAAGGTTTGTACTTAGTATGCACATTTTTTGGTATGCTTTTATTTAAATAGAACAGTCTTAAAGCCTCAACTAAATATTGTGGGTCACATTTTGTTTCTTGCTCTAGTAGTAGAAGGTTAAAGAAAAGAGTCATATATGCAACTTAATATATATTATACCACGGTGAGAATGTCGAGGCAAGTTGAAATTTTTAATTGGTTATGATATCCCAGCCCTTGCGTAGATAAAAGCCTAGCCTATCATTATTTTGTTTTTTGTCTGCCCAGCCTGCAAATTGAATATCGACTACTAGAGGTTTTAGTTTATTTTCAAACAGTCGCTGTATACGACCAATGATCTGCTCTAGTAAACTGTCGTTTGACATTGGTACTGCCAATATTACGCAGCTGAGTCTGTTAATAGATATGCCTTCTGAGAAGATTTGTCTGCTACCAGCAATCGCGGCTTTTTCTCCTGAGAGGATTTGTTCTTTGGCTCGTTGGCGACCTTCAAAGTCTGTGTCGCCAGTAACCAACAAACACGTTTCTCCGACATATTCTTTTACCTTTTCTAAAAATTCTACTCTGTCTGCAATTATGAGCACAGAGTGCCCGCGTTCTATTTCTAGCCTAGCTATAGCTGCAATAAACTTTCTATAGCTTTCATCTTGAGTTAGTTCTGTTATCTTTTCAACCCAGGTAGCTCCTGGCTTAAGTGTAATACCAGATTTAACTAATCTAATTTCCGGCTCCATTACGTTAGCGTTTTCAGGCTTAATAACGAAATCGCCAAAATAGTCTTTGAACAGTATATGCTTATTATCTTTGCGCTTCATAGTACCACTAAGCGCAATTCTATATCTAGCATAAAAACAATCTACTGTACCTGCAAATGTAGTAGCAGGGCAGTGATGTGCCTCATCTAAAATAATAGTTCCGAATTCTTTTGCGAGCTGATCCGTATACTTTACTATAGACTGAATATTACCTACCACTATGGCGTGATCTTCAATATCAAATTGACCACCGCCTATAATACCAATAGGCATCCGAAATAAGTCTCTGGCTTCTTGTAACCACTGATCTCGTAAAGCTGCTGTATGTGTGATAACTAGTGTTTTTTGCCCAAATTTGCGAGCAATATGTAAGGCAGTAAAGGTTTTGCCCCATCCAGGCTGTGCGTTAATAAATACGTTATCGTTTGACTGATCATATACATTTTGCTGATCTTCGCGAAGCGGGAAAGATGGTTCTGGAAAAGGTACAGGATTAAGAATTCGTTTATCCACTACTTCGTAATCGGCAGGTATTAAGTCTAGTCTGCCTTGTGGCATAGAAATAATACCTTTTGGTAGCAGTTTATAGTTTCTGATTGTTTCCACACTCATAAACTTCTTACTGCCAGTATCTTTTGAAATCTTGTATGTAAGCTCACCAATAATAAATTTGGCAGCAGTCTTTCCAGGGTCATCAATATATATTCTATTGGATATAATTGCCTTAGCCATTATATTAATCTCCAAGATTCTTTGGCTTCGGACTCGTATAATCCATATAATATATAGCCATTATCAATAAATAACACTCCAGCATATTTCTGATGAGCTTCAGGATGAGTCATGCATTTAAATCTAGAAGCTATACCTTCTAGTTCTAATACACACCCTATGCCGATGCCGGGTAACACTTTGTTAATCTTCTTAATTTGCAGTTTGGCGCGCTTAAATTTTTTATGTTGGAATAGTCTTCCGCTACTATCTATAAACCAAGTCTCTGAATTTGCTAACTTTATTAAGTCGCCTAAAAAGTACACCGCGGTTCGTATAGGGTACAAGCTAATACCAGAAGATTTCATAGCTAATCTACGAAGTCCTAGTGTTGTGCCTGGCTGTGTTTTGTCATCTACTATTCTTATATTATGAGTAATAGCGCCCGTATCTTTATCAGCGTATTCTGATAAGAAATACAAGACGCCATCATTTTCTAGTGGCTTTTTATTTCCCAGACGAAATACGGGAAAGACCAGATCCCTCAACTGTATAGTATTCTTCAAATTTTCCGAAGCTATAGTCGTCTCCTACCTCTTGATCTACACCAATAGGTGTACCAGGAATCTCACAACCCCACTGATGTTGTGTGTTACGCTTTAAGATTTCGCAGTATTCCTCAACTTGATCTTCTTTAACCAGTGCCACGATTGAGTCGTGGACAAGCATGAAGATTTTTGCGTCAAGTCCGCGTTCTTTAATTTCGTTTGCAGCTCGCATAGCTCCGAGTAGGTTAACGTCACTTGCAAGCGACTGGACTTCCGCATTAATACCACTTCGTACTTCGTGGGCGGCGATTCCTTTGTCACTGGAAAATACATTAGGCAAGCGTCTTTTTCTGCCAAAAAAGCTGTAAGTATATCCATTTGTTTCAATAAATGCTTTGCGGTTATCTAACCACTGCTTTAGTTTGTTAAACTTTGTAAAGTACTGCTTAATATCATCGCGTGCCTGTTCAACAGGATAGCTTTCACCTGCTGGTAGATCCTTACTAACTGTCGCAGCAACCTTGTTAGCACCACTACCATAAAGAATACCAAATGAAATAGCCTTAGCACTCTGACGCATATGCTTATAAAGGTTTTTAACTTCTTCTACCTTACAAGGTAGGTTAAATACCATTTTAGCAATCGTACTGTGGAAGTCGCCGCCACTGCTAAAAACTTGTTGAAGGTTCTTGTCATTACTCAATACCGCGGCGTAATACATTTCAGCAGTAGTCAAGTCTTGTGAAACAATCTTGTAACCTTGCGGAGCTTTGATACAACCTTTGATAATAGGGTCGTCACGAGGTATCTGCTGAGCGTTAAACTTACCAGAACTAGACAAGCGACCGCTAGTGGTAAAAATGAGATTAAAATTAGTGCGTATTCTGCCATCACGATCAAGCTCTGGTAGAATTTTTGAAATATAGGTGTTTTGAATCTTTCCAAGCTGTCGCACCTTTAAAATAGCTGCTGGAAGTGGATGTTCCTCGCTTAGCTGTTCTAAGACTTCGGCATCTGTTGAGACTGCTCCTGTTGCTGTCTTTTTTCCAGTAGGGTTGAGACCAAGATAATCGAACAGGACGACACGCAGCTGCATAACGCTGTTAGGATTAAAAATCTTGCCAGTATCTTTTTCAAATTGCTGCACCTCTGGGAAGCTGTATACTGCCTGCTTCGCCTTCTCAATCTCATAGTCTAGATATAAGTTAGCAGCCACCATACGTTCCTGGCTAATAGGAATACCTACTTCTTCCATATCCATTAAGAATAAGGTACCAGGAATTAAAATTGTTTCATAAACAAAACGCAGCTTATCGTTCTTCTGAACAATAGGCCAGAACTTGTGAAATAACTCGAAAGTTACAGCGGTATCAATCGAAGCATAACGACTAATAATATCAAAAGGAATAAGATCATAGGTAAAGTCGTCTTGTAAAATCTGATGTAGGGAACAGTACTCTTTCTTAAAGTCGTCTAGTTCACTGTCGTAGTCCCCATAGTTCGTGTACTTTAGTGCTAGCGGTTTCAAACCATGACTATCTGTCTCATCTAGCACATAGTGCATAACCATTGTATCGTGTACACGATCACGAGGAAAGTCGATTCCAAGATGATACTTAATCATCTTGAAGTCAAACTTCATATTATGAAATACTGTGGAGTATTCATTTGCAATCTTTTGCAGAAGTGTCAAACACACATCGTCTAGGCAGTCCGTCAGTATGTATCGGCCCTGACCCGTTTTGTACGTAAGGGAAAGGCCAAGGACATACCCGTCCCGTGGGTACAATGCCGTTGTTTCCGTATCCCAAGCCACATAGCCCTGGGCATTCTCTAGAATTTCTCGTAAAAATCTTTTTGCCTCCGCTGTGTCATCAATGCCAGCAAAATCGCCTTTAACTGTTGCACCAAGCGAACCTTCTACGTACTTGTGAATCTTGTCTACTGCACGCTGAAAATCAGGCTTGCCCTCTGGCTTAAATGCCAGCATAGCAGGATTACTAATAGGTACAAATTTATCGTTTACTAGCTGACCAGCATAATTAGTCACACTAGTGACTTTAGCATATTCTTTAGCAGCTTCCGCGCCAACTAAGATTACTAGATCATAAGGTTCTAGGTCAACTTCTAAGTCTACATCTTTTTTCAGTAGTTTTGTAATAGGAACAGAACTCATATGATAGTGATCAAATTCAAATGTAAAATAATCACTATATCGAGTTTTGTTGGGGGCTTTATCAATTAAGGCAATTTTCTTCATAATACTTTCTTATAGCGTATTTGGCTATTATCTACTATATTTCAATATGTATCCGCAGTCTTTACAAACCATTCTGTAATTGGTGAAAAAGTAAACATCGTGAATCGATTGTGTTTTAGATTCACGCTCTACTAATTCCGTCATTGTTACATGCTCTGTTTGTGGTGGCGGTACAACTATTTCATGTAATACCTCAGCGGAATTACACTTATCACAGTGTATAATTGTTATCATTTTGTTATATACTCCGCAATACTGCGAACATCTTCTGCATCCAGTTCACCTGGATCCGTATCATCTGGTAGGTTTACAACTTCTACTAGGAAACCTTCTTGTTCAATAATCGGTTTGAGAGTTTGTGCTGCTTTACGACCCGCTTCATCACCGTCAAATAGTAAAAATATGTGCGTAATGCCTTGAGCCTTAAACGGAAGTAGCTTTGATTTCGCTTCGTTTTGTAAGGTATTGGTTCCGAACGCACAGACAACATTTTCTAGTCCTTTGTCATATAAGTTGAGCATATCAAAGATACCCTCAACAATTACCATTGATTTATAACCGCTTGGTAGGTGTGATGGGAATACTGGAATTTTAACTCCACTTGGGTAGTTAACGTATCTGGGATTACCATTACTAAGAGTATGTCTAGCAACATATACTACAGTTTTACCTGTGACGTCTGTAATTGGGAATACGATACGATCTTGTAGCTTTTCTACTTGATTAGTATAAAATGCTCCAAAATGTTTAAGCGTTTGTGCGCTAATTCCACGAAATTGCTTGTTAAAGGGAGTGTATCCATTAGGTACATCCAACCCAGTTGTAGACATACTAAGATCTCGTAATTTCTCTTTTAGAGCAGCAATTTTTAGCGGCACAGGGTTTGTAAAAACCCCATAATATTTAAATATATTTGTTTTAAAACCACAAGCAAAACAATGGGCGACACCAGTAACACGATCTACTCGGAAACTGGGATTTGAGTCTGGGTGCTCTGGATTTAAGCACTTGATCAAATAGTCGCGGCCCGACACAGTAAAGGCCAGGCCATTTTTATTAATTAGTTCTAGTACTGGGTCGCTCATTTTAATCTCTGATCTTGTAAAATTTTTTACAGGCTAACCAACCGTTTTGATATGCTAATAGTGCAGCATAGGCTTCTGGTTGTTTAGACTTACCAGGATCTAATCGGTCATGGTAATTAAACCAGAAATCTGCACTAATCATTGCCATATCGGCTTCGCCCAGTATTTCAAATAGCTCGTCTGTTGTAAACATTATGCGTTCCAAGGTAAATCTGCGCCACTATCTTCTTGTTTTACTTCTTCTTGTTGTTGCTTTTTTCCAGCCTTTTTAATCGGCTCTTTAGCTGCTGGCTTATCCACGCTTTGTGGGCTGATGCGTAAGGAGTCCCAGTCAATGGGGCAGGTAAACGCCATCTCTTTGCCCCCACGGATTTTTGTGGTTTCAAAAGATATCGCGTTAGTCTCTTTATCATGCGCTTCCATAGTAAGGGCAATATCCGCCGCGTCCAAGATACCCTTGGCGAAACGTGCCTCTCCATCCTTGTCGATCTGGTATGGCGAAACCATGACAATTTCGTACTTTCTGGCAAGGTTCTTGAGCTTTTTGGATACTTCAATCTGCGGTTTCCAGTCATACTGGTCATTTCCTTCTAGTACAATCTGGTTAATATAGTCAACCACTACTAGTTTTAGTTTATCGCCGAACTTTGCTTTGGCTTTACCAATGTGCAGGTCGATCGAGCTTAGGGTCAAGTCGCGGTCATCTACAATAATCATTTGATTGTCTTGTTTTAGCTGGAAGTTTCTTACTAATAATTCTTCAAATTTATATCGGTCTCTGTGTCGCATAAACTCTAGCACGGTTTCATCCGCATCCTGGAACATTCCAGCACGTGCTTTTACGACTTTTAAAACTTCTTCATCTGTTAGTTTATTTTGTTTAAGACTTTGAAGATTAACATCAGCTAAAATAGCTAAGTTTCGCTCCATAGTCTCATATGCGGTCATTTCAATACTGAAATAAATGCTACTATTACCAGATTCGTACTGATTAACAAAAATATTACTGCTAGTAATAGACTTACCGGACCCACGTTTACCCCCAATAAGGATAAGCTCTTGTCTAGCAACGCCGCCAAGCACAGCATCAAAACTATTGTTGAGACCCAGATAAACACGCTCTTTCTCCACATCTTCTGGATGACGAAACATCATCATGTCCGCCATTGTAAATACTTTTTCGCTAGTATGAGTTTTTTCTTCTATTGTTAGTGCTATTGTAGATAGGCTTTCCTTGATTTCATTTGAATCATATAGTGGTAGCTTATCTACAAATTTATCGAGTAGTTTAACTGTTTCGTTCTGTGTATACTGGTCAATTAATGCGTCTAGTGCAATCTCAGCACTAACGTCGGGAACTTCTGTAAGTTTAAGAGTTGCTAGAGTCTTAGACGCTGGCCCCTCTCTAATGGTTAATTCAAGATCATCAAACGAAGGTATATTGTTATACTTTTCGTAGTGCTTACCAATTACACTATACAGAGAGGAATACGCCGGGTCTAAAAATACTAACTTGAGCTTTGCCCAAATATCTAAATTGCGTTCAGTTAGTAATTTGTTAAGAACAACGGCAGAAGTATCCATTTAACCTACTTTCGACTCGTTGTCAATAATCACTTGATCTATGATCTCTTCAACTTTATAAATTATGTTATTACGTAACTTCTGTACGTCTTGTTGATATTTAGCACCTGAGTCATACAACATGCTCAACTGCTCGTGTGTAATTAACTGCTGTAGCCCAAAATAAATTAAATCATATGCCATTGTGGATTCTGGCATAACTTCTACTTGGACTGATTTTCCATAATTGTGGACAGCCTGTTTAACTACTTCTTCTATGGTAAAAGATTCGTTATCGTGATATGTAAGGGTAACTTTCATATTTTTGACTGCCTAAAGTGAAAAAGGCTGGGAGCCTTCTAAAACTCCCAGCCGAATGATAAAAAGCACTAATTAGGCAGCAGCTTTAGCTTCAGCTTTTGCTTTCTTAGCAGCACCATCATAGTCTGCAACTTTGATACCACGACGGGTTAGCAGTGTACGTAGACCACGCTCAGTCTTGTCAACTGCTTTAGCGATTTCAGCAACAGTCATGCCACTGATTTTATCGCCAAGTGCGCTTACAGGATCAACGTTTTCCTTAGCATGAGATTGTTTCTGTGCTGGAATCTTAGCGATTTGACCTTTGCGAGTTAGGCTCAGAGCCTTACCACGAACGCTAGCAACAGTTTTATTCAGCTTAGCGGCAATATCTTCGATAAAGCTACCAGCTTCAGCCATTTTAATAAAAGTGGCTTCTTCAGCTTCGGTATAGGTACGAGCAACCTCAACCTTTTCAGCAGGCTTAACAGAACCAGTCAGTTCTAGAGCCAGCAGTTTACCTTGAATCTGTTTTGCACTGAACTTGCCTTTAGCAAAGTGTTCAGCGATTTCTTTGTAAGTTAGATTACCTGCATTAGCGGCAACGAAGTCTGCAAGGGCTTCGCCTTCGTCAGCAGTAAATGCACTAGTCTTTTCTTTAGCCATTGAAGCAACTTCAAGGTCTAATTGACGTAGCTTAGATGCAACGCTACGAGTTGTTTTTCCAAGAGCTTCAGCAGCGCGCTCTACAGTTGCTGCGCTAACGGGGCTTTCGCCATTAACAATGCCCATCAGTTGATCTACTGCTTCGTCGGACCAGTTTTTTGCTTTTTCAGTCATTTGTTTTCTTTCAAGAAAGTATTTAAGTTTGTGATAATGTTTATACCGAGTTGATCGGCTTTTTTACGTTTAGAACTACCTTTATCGTCCTCATCAACCAAATAGTCTGTAGCTTTCGTTACTGACTCTACGGGTCTGTAGCCTGCCTCTTCTAATGCTTTGTAGGCTTCTGCTTTGGTTTTAAAAGAAGATAATTTTCCAGTAATGCAGACTGTTTGTTGACCTTCTGCAACTGAAATCTTTTGCGATTGAAATGAGAATGGCAAAAACTCTCTCATTTCAACAAAATCTGTTTCTAGCCAATTAAGTAAATTATCGGTTACTTTATCACCTAGACCAGCTTGTTTACAAGTTTCGTAAGTAATATCATCAACAGATGAGACTACTTCACACAGCTTTTTAGACGCTGTATTGCCAACTAGCGGAATTGAAAAACTAGCCAGTACTGTGGCCAAGTCAGCACTTTTAGACTTTTCGATTTCAACTAACAACTTACTAGCGATAGTCTTACTACCTAAGTCAGCGACAAGTTGATCTTCATCTAAATAAAACAGTTCGGTTATATCACCTAACTGTAGTTTTTCAATAGTTTTTGAACCCATACCCTTAATACTCAACGTCTTGCAGAAGTGTTCTAGCTTTTTGTTGAGCTGAGCACCACAAGCCGTGTTTCTACAAAAGAGCTGATCGTTGACCAGTTCAAGAGGGTAACTACAGCAAGGGCATTCAGTTGGTATTTCGATTCTCATGTTGTTTTATCAATTTATATATGTATTATACTTGATTAAGTAGGCTACGACAAGTCAAAATTTCTTTTGCCCTGATGCTGAAATGCTCATGCATCAACTTTGTGCAGGATGCAAGGAATCACCTCTCCACTACGTACTACGGCAACTGTGTCTCCGATTTGTAAGTCAAGCATTTCAATAAAACCAGGATTATTAAGAGTAGCCCGACTGACAAGGGCATCACCAATATAAACAGGCTCAAGAATAGCAACTGGAGTAACTTTACCGCTTTTGCCAACTTGCCATTCCACTGCGAGAAGTTTAGTTTCGACATGAGCCGAGCGTTCTTTAAGAGCATATGCGCCTCTGGGGTGTTTGCTGGTATAACCCATGTCATAGAACGCTTGGTTACTATTAACACGGAATACAACTCCGTCACATGGATAAATTTTATCTAGTTCAGGTTCATTGATTGTGCTAAAACCAAAAGATCCTAGTTCATTCATATCCTGATTAAATGTGCTAGTCAAGCTAGGTTGTACGCCATAAGCAAAGAAACTTACTGCACGAGTTTTGAACTCATCAACAGATTTCAAATTTAGTGCACCTGCGGCATAGTTTCTGGCATTTTCAATACTTTTAGGTGCTGCAATTTCGCCAGTTACTTGATAAACGCCTTTTAGCGGAATCTCATGCGGTACTAGCTTTGTAGCCAAGAGCTTGTCAGTGATTAGTTGACCTTCTACACCATCACCCCGTGTAAGAGCTCGAACAAGATGACCATCAACATAAAGTAAGCTAATAGCTGCGCCGTCAAGCTTAATGCTGCAAGTAACATCTCTGATGCCTTCAAGAGGGCGTTTTTGATCTTCATCTTCATAATACTTTTGCAACGAGTACATTTGATAAAGGTGTTTTTCAACATTTCCATGTTGCTTAGCACCAACACGGTTATAGTCAATGCTATCAGCCAGTTTATCAAACTGCTCGTCAGAAATGATTGGAGATCCTGCATAATAAGCTCTTGAAGCTAGATTTAAATATTGTTCAATTTTATTCATAACAGATATTATAGCAGTTTAGGGTCATCAAATCAAGTTTGTTTTTATTTAGTAATACTTACCAAACCAGCAATAAACCTCGACCCACTTGGTCATTGGGTTATGATCCCAATAGTCATTTCGCTTAAAGCTAAGCCATGGCTTATCGCGTAACACCTGTAAGTGCCACTTGCCAAATCGAATATTAAAGTAAGTATTACCCATCTTTCCGTTTCCACACTAAAAATTTATCAACCAATTTATTGTGTTGAGCTTGTGAACAGTCGAAATACCATTCTTTTATGGTATCTGTTTCGCAACAGTAATCGCCAACTTCTTCATACTTTGTTATAAGGTATCCGATAACAGTTCTGTGATCTTTGCTACGCTCAATTGAAAATACTCTTAGCTTATCAAAGTCTATTTCAAACTCAACGTCCCGATTAGCATTTGTAATAGTATCATACTCATGCTTTAGTGAGTCGTATTGAGCTTGTAATCTACTCAAAGAATCCTTGTAAGAATCCAGTAGTCTCTCTAACTCTTTTATAACTTGTCTATTTTTAAACACATTAACCTTTCAATTTATCTGCGTAGTATTTTACAATGTCTTCGCCTTCTGCTTTGGCGCAGATGTCAAAAAGTCCGTCCAACATTCCTTTGATGTTTTCTATTGATGCCGGTATAGATATACCTTCGCGGCTAGGAATCCATTCGCCTTCATAGCTAAGAAAATACTTTCGTAGCTGGATGTAGATTACTTCCCTGAACTCATTAACTACGAGGCGAACCTGGAAGCCCTTATCCAAGTTCTCCTCGATTAATTTATCATATAGTATATTACTATCCATGTTTTAGTTTTTCTAAAAAATAGGAATACACTAAATATACTAAAATACCTGCAATTGCGCCAATAATAGCTAACATTAAAGCAAATAAAATGTTTAATCCATAGTATTTAATACTATAGGCTATAAGCACACAAGCTGTAGTAGTTACTAAGAACCAAACTATGGTAAGTAATGCTGCCTTAACTTTTAATAGCATAGTTATTCCTTTTTCTTCTTTAGTGCTTTATCGAAGTATTCGTCCAGCTCACTATTAATAATGGTATATACCTTACCACCAATAGTTTTTACATCTTCATTTTCTGGCAATTTCTGAGTGGCATAAGCGCCTAACATTACATAAATTGTTTTCTTGCTGGGTATTACTACCAATAATACAGAGCTTATTACCAGTGCCCATATCATCCTGGTAATAATCTTTTTGGCACGGGCTTTTTTAATTACCTTCCACTCTAACTCAATCTTACTATCATAACGTTGAGGATTCATTTCAATCGAATAGATAATAGAAAATATTAAGCCAAACCCACTAATAGTGCATATAAACCCCAGGAGGGGTATCATATTTTCCAGCAAAGATATTCCGTAAACTAACCAAACTAATTCCATATTAAATTCTCACTCCAATAGTACGTAAGTGTTCTAGCGAAGCAAGTTCACTAGCAGGCTGATATGCGCTTTGCATCCACTTATCACTTAACAGCCACACACGATAAACCCAACCATGTTTAGGGCTCCTTTCCAGCTCCATATCAATACGTGCAGTTGAGTCGTATCGTGCACTATATACTACTTCGCCTTCGCGAAAACGCTCACGAACTGCTCCGTCTGGAATTAGCTCGGGCTTGAAATAGCTAGAACCAGGTACACGAATGGGTACGCTATGAGCCTCTAGAATATTTTTTACAAATTGTGGGCTACGAAATGTAGCTTTACTAATACCGTCCACTGGCTCGCCACCTAGGTATTCACTAATCACATAGATGATTTCATCTTGTGTAGCAGGTTTGCCGCGTAGTGCAGCTCTGCGCTCTGCTGTACGTTTTTGCTTAGCCTTGAACTGCTCAATAATAGTACCCAGTCGAGTAGTATTATAAGCCATGCCTAGCATCTGACAAGCATCTTTTTTAGTGATAGCTTTACCACCTTCTTCGGGCTCAAGCAGGCGAATCACTTTTGTGATATTCGCATCTGTCATCAGTTCTTCTTCACTTGCTGAACGCTTACGAGTTGCCATATTTGTCCTTTAAAAGATGTGGTATAAAAATAGAAAAAGGCGGCCTGAGCCGCCTTGATTACTTGAGAACGCTCAAAAAGTAAACTGCGGCTTTACCAGTCAGTTTGCTTAGAATGTCATCATCAACTTCTTTGCCTGCGGCTTCAATAGCAGCACGCAATTCAGCAATACTGGACTCTTTTGACACACGCTTGCTACCTTCACCAGATTTGGTAGTAGTTTTGCTTGTGCTAGTGCCAGCTTCTTTTTTCACATAGACACCGGCTTGTACCAGTACCATGCGAACGCCATTAGGCGACATTTCAATTTCTTCTGCAATATCTTTGATAATTTCAGTAGAAGTTTCAGCGGTTGGGCCAGCAGCCTCGTATTTGCTAATAACTTCTTGCTTCAGTTCGTCAGTCCATGTTCCAGCCATTTTATTTCCTTAGTGAATGTTGTTTCGTTGTTTAAATGATTTTAAGTTGCCAGTTTTTACAAGATCTAATTCTAGTAATCTATTGTAAGCAGCTTCATATGCTGATACGAGATTGTACAGATGCTCTGTTGGTACTAGAGATCCTGGTAGAGTGTGTACTTGTAAGTTATTTTTAATACAAGTTTGCTCGATAGTTGATTTGATCTGAATACTCAGCTTTAGTGCATCGGCTAACGCTAAACTGTCCCAGATTCTGAATTTATCAGACATAGTCTGCGATTACATTTGCCATACGCTCAGGCAAGAACTTACGATAGTTATGCTTGAGATCGTATTTAGCAAGTACAGCCATAGTTGCTTCGTGTTGAGTTTGCTTAAGAAGATTAAACTCAGCAGTAAATTCAGCAAATTCATGCTCAGGCATTTCACTAACGTCAATACCTTCAATGGCTTTGGTAGGAGTAACCAGCTCAATAACTGCTCGCTCACTAACAGTACCATCAGCTTTTGTGTAAGTAAATTCTAAGAGTTTCATAGGTATTCATTTCCGATCAATTAAGTATATATTATATCGAGTTTTGGCAGTGAGATCAAATGTAAAATTTTTATTGTTGGTCTAAGTCTTCTTCAAAAACTATTTTAGCTAGACCTTCTCGGAAGCTCTTGGCTGGGCCAGGAAACAACACAGGAATGATTAAAAATGGAGCTACAATAGCTGAAATAGATATGTAGATAAAGCAGCTAAGCCACTTGTTAGTGGTTAGGGAGTTCTTAACCCCTTCATCTCTAGCTTCGTTGATTAGCGGGATTAAAAACTCATAGCAAGCTGCAATAGCCGTTGCCAAAGCAAAAATAATGTAATACTCAATTACGCCCATACCATATTCCCTTGACCATCGTGAGCACGAGCACCAAGAGAAAAGCTTACTTTACCATCTGGAACGTTAACGAACTGCTTAGTAGGAGGTACACTAAGTGCTGCAATTACTGTTTTAGGATTGCTACTAAAAAGGTCAATACTGGCGTGACCCATAAACCGCTTATATAGTTTAGCGTATCTAATAGCGCTGTGCGACCACATACGCGTTTTAGGTGTTTTGCGACGATATTTAATATTTACTAGAGCGTCTTTAATGTCTTCGTTATTGGGTTGTGCTTTAGCTGCTCGTAGTAGCTTTTGTTTACGATTAGTTTGCCAGCGGTTAGTGGCTTTATAACTAGCGTAATGTCCTACTTTTGATTTTGAAGTTGTTTTTGCCAAAATTAATCCTCGATTTTAACTTGTGCGTCCGACATAACCATGTCTAGAGTATCTTCACCATGCTGGATTGCATCATGCATACGTTGTACTCGCTGTAGAACTTCGATTAGTTCATCTAGACTTTCCACAGCTAGCGGAATGTAACGATTGCACCCATCGTGGATACTGATCTCATCAGTTCCGCCAGGATTAGTTCCGTACTCTACATAGTTATAGAAAAAGTTGCCAGACGCTGTTTCAAACAACCCATCTTCGCCAAAATTGTCTACATCGGCTTGAGGTACTGGGTTAAAATAAATTTTCATTGGGTTCCTTGGTTTTATAGGCTAAAGTAGTATTATACTAAATTTAACAATTTAGTTCAAGTAAATATTTTTATTACTAAACTTCTAGGTAGCAAACGGATAGACCTTGCTCATCTACATATTCTAGCAGTTGCTCTAAGGTGATAATTCCAGGAGGTCTAGTGCCTAAGTAATCACAAATAGCTTCAAAAGCATCGCGTGCAAACACAAATCGCTGCTCATGCTTGTTAGTAGCTATGTAATAGCACGCAAGCACAAAAGTTCTGTCTAGTTGCAAGTCCTTATCCACAATGAAATTCCTTGATTTGCTACTGTTTAGGGTCTGGTTGTATGGTGTATTACTAAATGCCTTATATAGGCTATCCACAGCACTACTCATTTAGATAGCTTCGTAATCTTCTTTTCCTACGCCACACTCCGGGCACTCAAAATCGTCAGGCAAACTATCCCAAGCACCTTCGGTAGCCTCGTCATGCACGTGACCACAAACTACGCATACATATTCCATTATAGATTCTCCATTACCTGTTTATAAGCATCAGCATGACGCTGCTCTACACGTTTAAGAGCTGCAAAGCGTTTAGCAGCTTTAGCTAGTAAAGCCTGAAACTCTTGCGCGTGCTCTAGGCTCTCACGCGCTTGTTCATTGAACTCTTTTACAGCTTCAATATTTTGTTCTGCTTTGGCAATACGCTCGAACTGAGGGTACATTTCTGTGTACTCATAAGTCTCACCTTCAATAGCTAGTTCTAGCGCTTGATGTGTGGTTGGCTTGCCGACTAGCAGTTCAAGGTGACCCCAAGCGTGTTGCAGTTCTTGATCTGCTGTGTGTTCGAAATGCTTGGCAACTTCTTCAAAGCCCTCTTGTCGAGCCAGTTTTGCAAAGTAGCGATACTTGATATGAGCCATAGACTCCCCAGCAAGTGCACTTTCTAGATTTTTTAATGTTATTGACATTGTTTTCTAATTTCCTCTAGTGATATGGGTGTGTAGTTGATTCGTTCCATTGACACGTTGAAATAACGACGATCAGGAATCTGTGATAGCGGCATACGGACTACATTGTAGTGTAGGTGTCCGTGTATGTTTAGTCCCCAGCGAGCTAGGCTTTCTGGATGAATAGGAATGTGAGTCATTATCAGACCATCAAACTGGTGTGAGCCACGAATATCTTTAAAGTACTCTAGGTACGCTTTAGCATCGCACTGGTCGTGATTGCCTTTGATAAGGATTTTTTCACCGTTAAGACGTTCTAGGATTTTTAGAGCACTATTCTTACGGCTCATAACAACATCGCCTAGAAAGTATACTTTGTCGTTTGGACGTACTACCAGATTATGACGCTGAATCATAATTTCGTTCATGTGATTAACGTCACGAAATTCACGCAGAGGTGTGCCGTCCTCACGTTTGAAGGTTAGAATATTAGCATGCCCAAAATGATGGTCGCTACAAAAGAATATGTTAGCCATAATAAATAAAAAATCCCTGAACTAGTACATATTATACTAAATTCAGGGATTTGTGTCAAGTTTATAAATATTGGTACCTCGTGACGGGATCGAACCGCCGACCTTCTCCGTGTAAAGGAGCTACTCGTACCGCTGAGTTAACGAGGCATAATTTGGAGCAGTTGCGGGAATTACACCCACATTCATTCACGTATACTAGTGTACAATTCAACGTGACTTTATCCTACTAAGGACTGCATAATTTGGAGCGGGTAGCCAGTAACGATCTGGTCTACTCAAGTTTGGAAGACTCGTGTGTATCCGTAAACACCTTACCCGCGGTTTCTTTTTTCAGCACCTATGCGCGATGCTTTGTTCCAGTCATAGGCAACACCATCTGGACAAACACCGTTTTCTACGCTGTCTACGCCAAATATACCTACAATTTCTATAGTGCCGTTTGTAATGGTTACAAACTCGTCTATGAGCTTTGCCATTTCCATGGCTTGGCTAAGTGTGCTAGCACGACCACGTAGGTCGCCGTCACTATCTTTTACATTATACATAAAGTGGAGCGGGTAGTCGGGTTCGAACCGACGACATTTTCGTTGGCAACGAAACATTCTACCACTGAATTATACCCGCATTAATCCTCTAGGTTTATTACTTCCATTTGAATGAACCCATACTGGTCAATATACCAAGCAAGGAATTCTTTTGGTGGAAATAAGTGAATATATTCAAAAGGGAACATCTGGTAAATCTCCCAGGCTTACGTCATACTCGGATTCGTCATAGTCGTCACGCATCCAAGGCATTACTTCTTCTTTATAGTACCTTAACTTTTCTTCAAAACCAGCTAAACTCATCAGCTTTAGTACTACTTCTGGGGCATAGACTACTAATCCAGCCTTACTGGCCCAGATTAAGTACTCGTAGTGATCTTCAATAATATCACAAATTCTGCACTGTGCAAACTTACCAAACGTTAGCTTATCAGTTAGCTGCAGTTTAGGGTCTTTTAAATTTTTAAAACTAATTGCCATTACCAGTGCCTCCACACACCTGCTATAATAAAACAGTTTGTGACTAGATAGCTAATAATAATTATTGTTCTTATAATAGCTACTGCGTCTGCTTCACTATCAGTTTTTCCGGCTTTGGCGCCGAGAGCATTTGCCCAAAGTCTCCAAATTTTCTTTACCATATATAAACATACTAGGACTACATAGTAGACAATTACCTTCGGAACAACCCTAAGAACTTGTATGTTTATATATGGCGGAAGACGGAGGAGTCGAACCCCATCCCATTTCTGAGAACCTGGTTTTCAAGGCCAGTCGCAGGACCAACCCCGCTGCATCATCTTCCAAGAGCCAGTATTCTGTTACGAGGAACTGGCAAAACCCTAAGCAGTATTTAGGCTGCTAATGCGAACGTGTTATCGTTTGCGTTTATTTTAAGTTGTTTTTACAGCTTATCTGCTGAGTTGTCTACGTGCTTACTCACTGCCCTGTCGAAACCATGACTGGCCCATCATAAGTATACCTGAGAAAACCAGTGCCACTGGGCATTTTTACTTCTCGTCTCATGCTAGCACCACATCTGGCTAAGAGTGTTCTACCGCAATTTTCAACTGATATACTTATGGTGGACCAGGCGGGAGTCGAACCCGCGTCCAGAACCTTTTTCAGGTTGTTTCATACAACTATAACTTATATTATATGTCAAATACCGTAATGTTTCAAGTGTTTATTTTTGTAACACTAAAGCTTTGGTATCTTGTTGCATACTTATTGTCACGGTCTTATTACGATCAAGTCTACAGAATTCTAATTCTTTTATATTTGCTGTATTAACTGTTATATTCCCTTTTAGGACAACAATACAACACTCTTGTTCAGTGTTTGTAAACTCTGTATCAATAGGACCACTTAACATGCTGTATGCTAATGTCTCATTGTTAAATGGATTAACGCTGATCCAAGTTACCCCATCAGGCCCTGCTGTGCCTTTAAGAGGTCTACCGCGAAATTGCGAAATATCTACCAAAGAACCTTCGCTGTGCTCTAAAGAGGCTCCATTAGCGGAAGTTACTCCTGATCCAACAACAGTATAGCATATCTGTGAACTACCTCCAGGCCCAGAATTAGGCACCACAGATTCTTCTCCTGGAGTTGCTGTCATACAACATAGGTTTGCTATACCTATATTAATTATTGTTCCAAACTTCATATGCGAATTTCTCCAGGCAATAATGTACTGTCAGTACTAGGAATATATTCGTCTGAGGCTTTGTACTCATTATATTCGGATTTTAATACTCCGAATGGGTACATTTCTGACTCATCTACTTCCATATATGGGGCATCTTTAAAATTTTCGGCAAAAATATTTTGCTTAAACTCTAGCGACGCTGTGTTCTCTACCACCACGTAATCATACAGATATTTGGTTCTCTTTCTAATTAGGTATTTCATTTATTAGTATCCCCCGAAACCTTAACCCTGTTAGACATATTGGAAGTTATTCTAAGATAATCCTCAGATTCGCTAGTTAGTAGAGCTTCAACAGTATCTTGCATAGCCTTAATATCGTGTGATATGTTGAATAGAGACTCCGCAGCACCTGTCACCCCTAGTACTTGACGCTTAGATCTTTCAATAAAGTGCTGCTCTTCTGCAGCCTCAAATTGCTCTCGCGTGTACTTTGGAAACTTCTTAAACTCATTGTATAAATAATTACATTCTACTAAGCAGTCGTTTATCAACTTATTAGTCATTTCCCTGGAAGCTTCTAACTCCATTATGTCTATAGCATATCTTTGCTTATCAAATTCGCTCGTACCTGCTAGGCTGCTTAAGTACAGCTTCTCGTTTATAGCTACCTCCTCACGCATCTTAGTAAATTTTGCATGATTTAAGGCACTTAGTCTAGTATGTAATCTTAGACCTAATTGTCTGTAGGCTCTTTCTGGAGTTATTTGGGCTGCTAATACGAATGCCTTATTTTGAAATTCGCTATTTTCAAAAGGTATATCAAAATAAGCTGAGTGTATTTCTGATAGTACTTCATTCACATTACTGTCAGAAATTTGTTGTAGTTCATTTGCCATAATTAGTATATATTTGATCCGCCATAGTTATACTTACCTGCTTGCCAACGTGTTCCGTCAGCCATAGCATAAGATAGACTAGCCACTGTAGCACTCGAAAATGCGTACGACTGTATACCACTATACAATACGCTAGTAGACTCTAGACCGCCTGCAATATACGCTTTATCACTACTATTAGTAGTAGAGGTGTACCAACGTGCGCTACTTAGGGTTGCTGATGGATTGTACGATGTTTCATTACTCATCAATATACCATCTATTGATGAAGTACCTGAAGTAGAAAAACCACCGAAGAATATTCCGTACGTACCATGTTGGTGTCCACCAGCATTATTAATGCGCGACCTACTTATTTCTGCTAAGGTTAGTGACATTGAGAAATACGTATCAGTACTAAAAGTCCAACCTCGTACAGAATTATAGTAAGTAACTGTTTTTGTACCACTTTCTCCACCTACAAAATAACCCTTACCGCTACTATTGTTAGATACCCCGCCAAAATCTATATAAGCGGCAATAGTGGAGCTAGGTGTGTATGCAGTATCTGTAGAAAAGGTTAAGGCAGCTACACTTGCGCTACCAGTACTACTGCCGGCGTATGCAGTAGTATAGCTATTAATTGATCCAGACCATACTACTGGAGATAGGGTCGCGGAAGGGTTATAGGCAGTCTCGCTAGAAAATGTAAATCCATCTACAACTGTGTCATATCCTGTAGTGGCACCTAGTGAGTACCCTCTAATTCCAGAATATGTAGCACCAGTGTTTCTTCTAGCACCATCTGATAAAGTAGCAGATGGATTATATGACGACTCATTGCTGAATGTGATGCCGTCAATTACGCTTGACGCTCCAGAACTTAAATCCCCTCCAGCCCAATAGCCCTTTAATCCTAAGGAAGGTATACTTGACTTACCTCTTAAGTTGTCCAAAGAAATAGTACCACTAGATATACCTGCTAGAGTGCGTACGGCCGAGTCATTAAGAGATATTGTAGCCGTAGAGGATAGCCCTAGCTCAGTGTTGACCTGACTTAGCGATATGGAATTAGGCGATGCTGGTAGGGTCATAACTTAACCTTTATACGACAAAAAGCCGCTAACCACGGAGGGTTAGCGACAATAATTGGTGCCGCTTGTCGGATTCGAACTGACGACCTATCGCTTACAAGGCGATTGCTCTACCAACTGAGCTAAAGCGGCAATTTTGGAGTTGGCGACAGGAGTCGAACCTGCATAAACAGGGGTTGCAATCCTGTCCCTAGCCATTCGGGTCACGCCAACATAACTGGTGCGCTCGGAGGGATTTGAACCCGCGACCAACGGATTATGAGTCCGCTGCTCTAACCGCTGAGCTACAAGCGCATTAGTTCGCTAAAACATACTTTAGTCTATCCGCCGCATAACTAGCAGCAAATGCTTGTGGCTTAACTTGAGCGTCAATATTGCAAGTACCTTTAATGTAGCCAATCGCTTGATTTACTACTTGTGAACTTGCGTATCTTTCATTTGGGTTAATGTCAAGGTGAACCTCAACATAACGATCTTCTAGTACATCTGCTAGTTCGTGGAATAGATCGCTTACTTTATAAACTTCGTTCATAAGCCTCATTGCAGGCTTACTTGCTCGCTGATCCCAATCACGTTCACGCTGAACATCGCCAAAAATCTTACAACCGTGACGACCATCAATATGCACAACTACTGCTAGTGTATAGTCAGCATACCACACACCACGAACATTAATGCGTTCGCTGTCAGCACCAAGATAAATCTTAGTTTCTGGTGAGCACTGCCGAATATAGTCTTTTACTTCCTGTAAGTTGATTTTGTGCATGGTAGTTATTAGTTGGCCCGTCCGGAAAGATTCGAACTTTCACCCCTGGGCTTCGTAGGCCCGGACACTGTCCAGTTGTGCTACAGACGGATTGGTTGGCAGAGGGACTAGGGATCGAACCTAGAACGCATGAATCAAAATCGTGTGTGATACCATTTCACCATCCCCCAACAATGTGGCTCCACAGGCAGGGATCGAACCTACGACCAATTGATTAACAGTCAACTGCACTACCGCTGTGCTACTGTGGAATAATTAATTCTAGCGCCTGGTCGCAATCTCCAGGTAGTTTCGGTGCTAGAAGCACCTACACACTATAGCCAATGAATTCGCTAGAATTAATTAGGCTGTCTTACAGCCAATTTGGCGACCTATTGGGGTAACGATCCCCACTGACTCTCCTGCGTGACAGGCAGGCGACCACTCCATGCAGTCCCATAGGCCATTGGTTAGTACTAGACTAATACTAACCAATGAACTCTGTGTGCACCAGATGCTCATATTCCGAAGGGGAACTACCCCAAGTTATTTCGTGCTCGGCAGGAGTCTTCAACACGATCTTCTAGCCGGTGAGGTATCCACTACTGGGGGTTAAGTGCCCGTGTAGTTGCCCATTCTCCGTTTACTTTCCTTACTAGAAAATTGGTAGGACTGGCCGGAATCGAACCGGCACACCTTGCGGCGATAGATTTTAAGTCTATTGTGGCTACCAATTACACCACAGTCCCGTTATCTTATACATGAAGCCCGTTCATTTTACAGGCGTCTTCATACCCATATTTATTAACCATATTCTCCCAAGGATTCTTATGTTTCCCTTGAGACCTAGCATCAGCAACATTCTCTTTTCTAGTACCCCAATACATATGTTGTGGGTTAGAACATTCCCCGTTATGGCAGGCGTGACATAAATCTATACCTATACCTTTTGGAAAATCAGTATCTAGAAATTATGCTAATACACCTCTGTGATTAGTACTATTTCCGCCTCTTTCAATACATTCTGTTGAAAGATCTAAATGCTGTGTACGAATTTCTCTGGATTCATTAATCCAGTCCTTTACTTTTATCATAAGTACCTCTAACTAGGTCGGTGGGTGAGCTATGCACTGAGTTAGCAATGCCAGGGGAGCTACCCTTTTCGCTCATAATTTAGTGAGTGGGAGTTGAACCTACTATGTGTATACCATTCCACCACTCTCGCGTTATTTGAACATATCGCGTATTTCGTAT
>ERZ1032909.2-NODE-2-length-48967-cov-4.835521_pt1 | contig 48967 bp, 81 predicted proteins | sample MGYA00517092_ERZ1032909 | MGnify/ENA primary metagenome ERZ1032909 (study PRJEB33719, sample SAMN04262469) | wastewater metagenome | biome: rural village; feature: reservoir; material: water | place: El Salvador | collected 2013-02-13 ...
ATCCTCGCAAAGAAAACTCCGGCACCGCAGGGACTTCTGTGGAAAACAAGTACAAGGCCATGGAAGGAGAAATGCGGAAGAGGCTTGAGGGTCTGTATGCTGAAGATGAGCCCTCAAGCTGGGAAAATGCGCAGAAATGGTTTGCCATGTCTCAGCAGATCATGAACCCTGACGCGACACTTATGCAGGGTCTTGTAAACGCTGGGGCTGTTTTCGCAGATGCGTCTGCAGAGCAGTCGCGCAGAGAGCGTGAAGCCGCGAGGTCCCGCGAGGAGGCGCTCCTCAACTGGGATATGCAGATCATGCAGTCTGATCGCGATGCTGCCGCCCGCGCTGCAGAGAAGGCGTCCGACCGTGAATTTGAGTTGATGAAGATGCGTACCCCTGAGGCTTCGAGCGCCATCAGGGCCATTGGCGACCTTATTGATGGCATCGATAAGCAGCTTGAAAATGGTGTGATGCTTGATGAAGCCACAAAGGCTGAACTCCTCAAGCAGCGTGAGGCATACGCCATTCAGCTTGCGAACATCATGCGTTCTGGTGGTTTCGGCGCAAGTGGTGTAATTACACGCGATCAGCTTCCCTAATAGGTTTAAACATGGTTAAGTCGGTTTACGTGCCGGAGGCAGGCGGGATCCTTGATTTCGCCGACGATATCACGCCGCAGGAAATCTCTAGCTATATCAACGCTAAGTATCCCCGTGCGGCTGCACCCGCTGCGGCACCGACACCTGACGAATCGACGGTTTCCCAGAGGCTTGCCTATGGCCTCATGCGGGGTATCACTGATATCCCGGGTGGTATTGCGTCCCTGATGTATCCTGAGGCAGAGGCCGCTCAGACGGCTGCTGGAAGATGGTCGGCTGGAAATCGTGCCTACCTTCAGAAGCAACTCAATATCGACCCAACAAAAGAGCCATCGACAGCACAGTATCTTGCTGAGACGCTTGGCAGTGCTGCAAGTTTTCTTGTGCCGGGTACAGCAGTCGCAAAGGGAGCCAAGCTTCTTGGCACTGGCGCAAAGCTTGCGGCGGGGCTTGGCACGGGCACCGCCACCGCTCAGGGCATTGCGCTTGGCGCGGGTAGCCGTGCAGATCAGATCCGCCAGCAGCTTGAATCTGGCATGGAGATCAGTGAGGAAGATCAACTTGCAGCGCAGAGATTGAGTGGCCTCATTGGCGCATCTGAAGCCATCCCCATGGCCAAGTTCTTCGGTCCACTCACGACAATCCTCAGCAAGGTCCCCGCCTCAAAGGCCGCAATCGTCCAGAAGATCGTCTCCAACCGTCTGGCCAAGGTAACTCGTGCTGGCGTCGAAGAGGCCGCGCAGGAAGTTGCCTCTGGCATTGCCAACGATCTCATGGAGTACGGGGTTTACAATCCCGACGTTCAGATTGGTCAGGACCTCCTTAGCAATGCTGCCGGTGGCGCATTCGCTGGCTCCACCCTTGAGGGAATCATCCAGCTTGCCGCAGGCCGAAAGCTCCGTGGCGCGCGACAGCTTCAGAAGGACTTGGATGCAGAAAAGCAGACCAATGCTGCTGAACTGCGACAGGCCTACATTGCCCAAGATGCCGACAATCTCCTCGCCTCCGGTGTCCGTGGGGAAGTCTCCATTGCCGAAGAGGAAGACCCCGCAGGCTTCACCAAGTTTGTTCTGAAGGACACTGTCGGCACCCCCATCGTTGAATACGAAAGCCTCGACACGGCGCGTAAGGTTATTGACCTCTACAAGCAAAAGTCTGGCATCGATGTGTCCGTTCGCGAGCCGGGTGTTGAGCCAACACCTCCGCCGGGCCCCACCGTTCCAGCGGCCCCGAAGGTTGAGCTTAAGGTTGGCAATCGCAAGTTTGCCAGCGTGGATGACATTCTTGCCGAGAAGAAGAAGCATACCGACGAGATCGCCAAGATCAACGTCTTCAAGAACAACCCTGAGCTTTTGGTTAAGGAAGCTAAAGCGCAGGGGGTTGCTCCCGGCGTTTATGCCAAGGATCTTGACATCAAGATCGCCAAGAATCAGGCTCAGGTCTCCAAGTACGACCAATATATCAACAGCCTCCAGCAGCCGCCCGCTGAGCCTGTCAAGGCCCCTGCCCAGCCCATTAAGGCCGCAGGCCCCTTGGTCACGCCAAAGACAGAAATCACACCTGAGGCGGTCGCCGTTCCTGAGGTTGCTACACAGCCTTCCGTAGAAGCGATTAGGGCGAAAGAGCAAGAGATCAAGGCCGATACCTTGACAGAGGTAGAGGCACCGGAACAAGCCGCCACCGAGGCCCCCGAGGTTATTGGGCCTGCGGCTATAGAACCCGAGATGCCGATTGGTGCTGTGGAGATGCCGATTGAGGAGAGCCGCGTTCTCCCCGACGAAATCGTTGACAGCGAAACCAAGCCCACTCCAATTGGGGTGCAGGAGGAGGCCCCGACACAGACGGTCAAGAGGCCCTCTGCTACCGATGAGCAACTTACGGCCCTCAAGGTTGAGATGTTCGGTGAGCCGCTTGGCTATAGGCAGATGACCCCGGAGCAGCTTGCCGCATACGAGGCTGAGCGCGACAAGAGGTTCCCGCCGCAGGATGTAAACGTTCCTCTTTCTGCAGGCATCACAGGCCAGACGGCACCCCGCAATATGCGTGAGGCTGCCATCAGCGGCCCCGTGGTCAAGGACTACAGCCCTGAAACGCAGGAGTGGATGAGTAAGGTTTACACTGGCCTTATGAACCGCTTGACGCCGATTGTGCCGACAGAAGCCACCGTGAACCTCCAGACCCTCATCGATCAGGGCCCGGGTTATCTTATCCGGGGTCAGGCTCGCCCCGAGCAGACCCCTGACGGCATGAAGACCGTTATCGATCTGTCCACAGGTATCCTGAAGCCCGGCATGTCGGTTGAGGATGCGATCAACACGCTTGCCGACACGATGAACCACGAGATCATCCATGTCCTCCGCGACAAGGGTGTCATTCGTCCGTCAGAGTGGAACATCCTCTCTCGGGCTGCCACAAACACAAACGTGCCGGGTAAGAAGTACACATACCTCGACAAGGCTCAGGCCATCTATGCGCCTATTGGCCCCAATGGCGAGCCGGTCCCCATGGCGGAGATTTATGCGAACCCCGACGCCGTTGTGGAAGAGGCCGTGGCCGAGATGTATCGCAACTGGGTAAAGGACCGCGCCAAACCTCCTCAGCCTACTGTTGGCCTATTTAACCGCATCACTGAGTTCTTCCGCCGGATCTTCCAGACGCTCCGCAATGCGAGGCATCAGGATGTCTTTGAGGCTATCCAGAGTGGTGAGATTGGCAGCCGTGAGGGTGAGGGCCGAGAGCGTGAAAGCATGTTCTCTGCGGCACCAGTCGAGATCATGGCTGGCTATCAGGATGAGAACGGGGTTCATGTCCGTCCGTTCCCAGAGGATGCCACAACATCATCGACCGCCTACCTGCGCCAAGGATTTAAACGCTTCAAGGGCAAGGGACGCTACTTGGATGAGCAGTGGGGCAGGGCACTTGACGAAGCCTTCCTCAATAAGTTTGGCCGCACCTACGATATCAATGATCCCGCCGACTACGCCAAGATCGTGGACGCCATCTCTGATGAGGTAAGGCTCCAGATGCAACAGGCGCAGTCTGGCGTCGGCTGGTATGACTCCGACATTCAGGATGTCTTTGATGAGCTTGCCAAGAGTTTCCCGATCCTGAAGGATCCAGCCGATGGCCCATCCATGCGGCAGATGTTTACGGTCATTGCAGGTGTCATGTCGAACGGCATGAAGGCGAAGGCTAACGTTGAGTTGGCTGCAATCAACTTTGCACACTTCCTGCGGACTGGTAGCTTCTCACCCATCCATCCCTTCACAAATACAGGATGGAACCAGCGTTCAAACATCATGGGTCCGCAGATCGCCATGCTTAATCGCATGATCAATGATCCCATGTTTGCGCCCCGTCAGGGCTCCAACAACCCTCGCATTGAACGCTTCGAAAAGTTCCTGCGCTTCATGTTCACCGAGCACTCGGTGCGTGAGATCAACGCCTTCCGCGCCCGCCACGGAACGAGAAGCCCCGCGAAGATTGGCAAGTTCGATGATCGCCGCCTTGGCATGTACGCCTTCGGTCCCAAGTTCGGCCCCTTCATTCTCAACCTTAACGGCCTCTCTGACGAGACGGTCGATAGCTGGGCATCGCGCTCCTTCTATCGGCACATGGGACGCTCTATCGGCCCAGATGGTCAGCTTTACAAGGCACCCCTCACATCCAACCGCGAAGCCATGAAGAGGGCTCTCCGTGACGTGGGTGCGCAAACAAATCTTTCTAGCCGCGACATTCAGGCTGTGCTATGGTTCTACGAGAAGGAACTCTATAACCAGCTTGGTCAGAGCAACCCCCTTGAGGTATTCAGTGATGGTGCAAGAGAATTCACGCGAAAGTATGGACCAAGGACCGCAGGACCTTCTCAGCCCAGAACGGGTCGAGAGGGAGAAATATCTCGGTCAATTAAAGCTGCTGGAACTCGAACAGGGCAGTCGATACCGCGAGGCAAGAGATTCTCAGCCGCCCCGGCGGTAGAGAGTGATGAATTCAAGAGGTGGTTTGGTCGCAGTAAGATTGTGAACCCTAACGGGTCTCCCAAAGTTGTCTACCATGGCACAAAGACAAACTTCAAGTCGTTTGATACTGGCTCGTCCGAACTTGGTGCCCACTTTGGTACACCGGAGCAGGCTGCCCACTTTGTGGAGAGAGACCCCGAGACGTTCACCAACAAAGACCTTGGTGACGATTACACAATTGAAGGACGCACCGATCAGGTTTTCCCCGTCTATATAAACCTTCAGAACCCCATCAGACTGAAGGATGAGGGGGCTTGGGGCCCAAAGAGAACAGCTAGGCAGCTTCGTCGTGCTGGCGTGATCAATAGCGCGGAGGAGGCTGCAGTCCCCTTTGACACGAATGAGGGTATCAAGTACGTTCAGGGCCTGCTCCAAAAGAAGGGGTACGACGGTATCGTCTACCTCAACAGGCGGGAGGGGCTCAATCGTAACCCCGACGTTGTTGAGCGCGATGACTATGAGGACAATGAGTTTAAATTCTCGTTCCCTGAGGCACAGGACAGTTATATTGTTTTTGAGCCCACACAGGTAAAATCAGTCTTCAACAAATTTGAAGAGGGTGCCGCAATGAGCACCCGCTTCTCGGCTGCGCCCCTACCTCCATATGTTGAGCGCCAGAACGAGAGCCTCTTTGCGCCGACTCCAAAGATCAGCTATCGGGACATGATGTTCGACTGGTTCTTCGGGCACAGGAACACAGGCAAGACCCTCCAGACTATGAATGGGACCGTGGATATCTCCAAGGGAACCATGGCTGGTCTCTCGGCAAAGTCGGCGGTTGTCGATAAGAACGCCTACCTGACGCATCTTGAGAGCCTCCTTAACGAACAGCAGACCGGCAACTTCCAGCGCATGCAGGCTGATTACTCAGCCACTGCAGCCCTCGCTTGGCGGCGGCGCTCTGGGCACCTGACGGCATCTATGATGCTACGCGGCAAGCTTGAGATCAACTTTGAGCGCCCCGGCGATATCCAATCTGCAACAATGAAAGTTACAAATGATCCGGATAGCTTGAAGGAGATCTTCAAGGTTATGACGGAGCCGGGCCCCGAGAAGGCTGACGGCACACCGACCACCAAGGCTGACATCTTCAAGTCATATGCCGTCGCCCTTCGTGGTGAGTGGCTGAGATCTACCGGCCAAAATGTGCCTGCGGCCATTACACCGCAGTATATTCGGGAGACGGTTGACTTTACACGCCGCGAGTATCCGGATGTCGTTGAGGCCTACAACAAATACCAGCGCTTCAATAAGAACCTTCTCACTGCCGCCAAGGATGCCGGGATCATTTCTCAGGCTGAACTTGGCCGCCTGACCAATCAGATGAACTACTATGGGTTCATCTATGAGGCATACGGCGAGCCGCTCGGCCCCTCTTCCTCGCAGAAGACAGCCAGCAAGTTTAAACTTCGTCCCTATACAGGGACGGAGTACGGTGGCCTGAGCAATGACCCGATGTTTGTCATGATCCAGAACGCCCAGTTCTGGGTTGACTCTATCGCCAAAAACCTCGCCGCAACAAAGGCTTACAATGTCGCGAAGCTGATGGGAGAGGCTCGCCCCCTTCGTTCGGATGAAAGCCCGGTCGAGATGTCTGGCGAAGCCAAGGACATCATGTACTACAGCGAGGGCGGGGTTGTGAAGAAGTTTGCAGTCAAGGACCCGCTTCTTGTTGCTGCGCTTGGATCCGATGACCGCATTGATGTCGGCAAGTTCTGGCAGGTTCTTGGCGTGCCTGCACACGTTCTGCGCGAATCTGTTACACGAGACCCCGCATTCATGGCTCGCAACCTCATGCGAGACACTGTCGCCGCATGGATGAACAGCGGCGTTGACTTTGTGCCGGTAATCGACACCATCAAGGGGTTCACGACGGCACTCAAGGGCGGGGCTTCATTTGAGGCTCTTAGCGCCCGTGGCGTTGTCGGATCCTACGACCTTGCGATGATGGGCCCACAGGAAATTGCGGATACCTTCAGGCGCAATGCGATGCCTCTGAACGTCCACACGGTTGCCTCCGTTGAGGGTGGCACAGCGGCTATTAGAAGCCTTTGGAACCGCCTTGGCACGATCTCTGAGGCATCCGATGCCGCGACACGTATCGCCGTCTACGATACCTTAAAAGCGCAGGGGGTGACGGATGCTGAGGCCGCAATGCAGGCCATTGAACTTCTGGACTTTACCCGCCGTGGTGGCAGCCAGACACTCAGCATCCTCACCAAGCTTATCCCATTCTTGAATGCTCGTATTCAGGGTATGGATGTTCTTTATCAGGCTGGCCGCTCTGGCATACGAACTGCAACCGGAGGTAATCGCGGCGAGCGTGACGCCAACTTGGGTAAGAAGTTCCTTATCAGGGGTGGAATGCTTGCGGCCCTCTCTGTCGCCCTTGAGATGCTCAATGACGATGATGAAGACTACAAGCAGCTTGACAACTACATCAAGGAGGGCAACCTCCTGATCCCGCTCAAGGAGTTCGGCCTTGAGGGTCAGTTCCTTGCCATCCCGAAGCCGTTCGAAAACGGTCTCCTCTTCAGCACGATCCCCCAACAGATCTACAAGACCATGTCTGGGGATGCCTCCGTGCGCGACAACGTGAACCTGTTCTTTGGCCAGATGAGTTCTACGTTTGGTGTAAACCCGATCCCGCAAGCCATCCTGCCGCCGATTGAGATGATCACCAACCACAACTTCTACACTGGCCTCCCGCTCATCTCCGAAGGCAAACAGCGCCTTGCGCCTGAGTTGCAGTACAACACAAACACGTCTCAGATTGCCATGATGCTGGGCAGCCTGCCGATCTACTACGACTTCACGACGGGCCGATTCGGGGGGATGAGCCCGATCATGATCGACAAGCTGATCAGCGGCTATGGCGGCCCAATTGGAACCTACCTTGTACAGGGTACAAGCCTTGCGATGCAGGATTTCCAGATTGGGCCCGAGCGCATGCCAATCGAGCTTTCGAATGCGCCGGTCATTAGAAGCTTCTTCGTTGACGCAAAGAGCAAGAATCCGAAGGTTGTGACTCAGGCCTATGAGTTGTTCCGTGTCGCCGATGAAGCGAACCGGACCTATAGCCGACTCAAGCAGATGGGTGATGCAGAGGCTTTGGTTGAGTACGTTGACGCCAATCGTGACATCCTCAGCTACAAGAAGTACATCTTCAGCCTTACGGATCGTTTAAACAAACTTTCCGCTCAGGAGCGAGCCATCGAACGCGATAGCTCTATGACCGCTGAGGAAAAAATTGAAGCCCAAAGGCGGCTACGGGATATCCGCATCCGCCTCTCGGCTCAGGTGTTCGAGATCAACAAAAAGCTTGGACGCTAGGTACAGGACACAAGATTGTCCACAGCATTGTCCGTCAGGATCTTGGCGTTAGCTTGCTCAGCGTAGTATGCCGCCATCCTGATTGACTTGTGCCCCATGATCGCGGCAATCTCTGTCAGCGGAGTTCTGTTCTCCGCTAAGGATGAGGCAACACCCTTGCGGATGCCGTGGAACACCTTCTCAATGCCAATCTTGTCTGTCCGCCGCTTAAACATATTGCGGAAGGCAGGGCCGCTCATCTGCTTTTTCCCAGACACGATGAAGTCGCCGGGCTCAGACAAGCCTCTGATATTGTTAAGATAGTTTGCCAAGTCAGGGTGGCACTTGATCCGCATCTCGACGTTTGTCTTTTGCTGTGTGAGCGAAATATACTCACCGCTACAATCACCCCACCGCATGGCAAGAATGTCGCTTTCGCGCTGGCCGGTGTACCACGCAAGCGCGACCGCCGTAGAAATGACCCTATCACCCAAGGCGATCATTGCCTTAACCTCATCGACCGTCCACTTTGTGTGGCTTCCGATCTTGAGCTTCTTGAAGCGGGCGGCAGGGTTGTGCTCCATGTACTCCATGTCAACGGCAAAGGAAAAAATCACAGAGCCCACACGAACTGCCATATTGGCGAGGGCGGGGCGATCACAGGTATTGTTCTGATACCTGATAAGATCCGCACGCTTGATCTTGCTCAGGTCCGTGTCACCAAAGTGATTGATCAAGCTTTTGCCGCCATACATATAGGCTTGCTTCGACCTTACTGACAGATTCTTGAATTGCTGTGACTTGAGGTACTCTTCAAACAGCTTCTCGAATGTCATTTGCTTACTTCTCCACGCCTTAGGGCCGCATCAAAGGCATCCCTGAGTTCAAAAAATTTCCGTCTCGCTTCGTCGTTTGTGCGGAAATCTGCTCTGGATTTGACCCCGCAGAAGTCTCGGATCCCTTCGATTGCGCCTGCTTCGGTTCTCTCCGGGCTGTGACCATAGTCGAACATCCAGCTAATGAAACGGCTATTCCTGCATAGCAGACCTGCAATATCAATCGCCTTGTCACCATCCGACTTCTCCTTAGGCTGCACGACCTCATCTTGGTCGTTTAAACGCGCAAGCACCATGACATATCGCGTGCCGAGTGGATCCAGCACAAGATCCTTCGGCAAGTCAGAGGGGTGAATAGCCACCTTGAGGATGTGGCCATTCTTGTCTTGCGTCATCGCGATCTTCACGACCTCGCATTGGATCGTGTTCTTCTCTGCCCACTCAGTCATCGATATTAGCCCCACCAATCGGAACGTCGATCCATTCGTAGTGTGCTTCTCCATCCAAGTCGTACCAAACGTGCTGGTACTGAAGTTGGCACCATTGCTGGGGGAGCCCGTTAGGTGGGCACCGCATCCCAAACTTGGGCTGCCAGCGAAGCTTCCCAGTTGGCTTTTCGTCGAAGAATGTCATCCCTCAAACTCCTTCTTGAGCCGTTCGTATTGCTTGCGGCGCTTTTCTTTTGCGGCAGCAACAGCCGCTGGGTCTGGTGGCTTAACGCCCATAACAGAGATCAGCATATCATCGGTGGTGATGTATATTTTATCCCAGCCACCCTTTCTGGCTTCATCTACTCTTTTCTTTATAATTGCGATTGCCTCATCGGCATCAAAGGGACCGGGGTTTAGGCTTGAGTATTCTTCGTAATTTGGCACCCTTAACTCCTTTTGGGCTGTCGCTTTCTGTTAGCCGTCTTGCTGATCACGCGGGTTGGAACCCCGTCGAGGCTTCCGGTGCGCGGTGCGTTTACATGATCAACTTCCTTGCCGTCACCCTTCTTCACGGCACCACGATCCATAGCCTCCTTGCGGGCCTTGTTGCGCTGGGCCCGTCGCTTCTTTTGCTCGGGGAGGGCGTGGTATTCGTCGTATTCCTTGCGGTAGTTGCGCTTTACCATGTCAGCTTCTTTTTCATTTCTTCGTTCTGCCAGTCCAACTCTTCCCAAAGCTTCTTGAACTTGTGCGGCGTCCAGAGTGCGAACTTGAAGTAGTTGTATTCGCGCTCATACATAACCATCCAGTGCTCTCCATGCTTGAGGGACCTGTCTTGGTTGTGCCGCCGATCACAAAGCTTGATCAGGGTTGCATCCGGATCATTACGGATTGCGTGGTATGTCCGGAGGTGTCGCTCCAGACGGTTGCGCCCCTCCTTGTCGGTCAGCAGATTGACAACATCGCCAACCTGATGGCCGAACATATCCTCAATTTCCTCAAGGGTTGTCGGGGTATCTTCGATTATATCATGCAACCAAGCGGCACAGATAACCTGCTCTGGCTCCAAGATGTTTACATGCGGGTCATAATGCCAGAGGGCTTTCCCCGCCACATCAGCCAGATGATCCGAGATCTTGAGGCACCCATGATCCTGAGCCCCGTGCCGTTCCAACGCAAATGCTGCGGCTGCGTTTTCGCCCTTCTGGCGTAGCTTTACTTTAAACGTCATTGCTGTCTCCTTTCAGCGCGCGGATGGCGGCGGCGATTTCCTTTGCTGCGCACTCGTACCCGCTGTTAGTGTCATTCGACCATTCAGGCGATCCGCACCTGTACTCTGCACACTTCGCCGCCTCCTCCAGCGCCTCGGCGCGGATGAGGTCGATGGCGACTTTTGCCTCCGGTGTGTAGTTGGGCCATGCAGCGTCGATGAATGCCTGTACGCTGTCGTAACCTAGCGTTTTTACAACATTCACATCGCTAGTACGGGCTTCAACGGATGCGCACATGGCGCGGGCCACTCTCTCCACTAGCGCGGCGCGGTCAGCGGTCATTGGCGAGCAATCCATTTGATAACATCCCATAGTAGGCGGCTCACAAACACGATTGCAAAGGCGTAAAGCGCGTGTTCAGCGGTCATGGGGCGGCTCCTTTTTGCACTGGTCATCTGCGCGGGCCTGTGCGCCACGGCGGGCGAGGGCGAAGAGGCGGGTGAGGTCACCTTCGGGCATGTCCCAATCGAGATCATTCCGCATCCGCTCCACAAACTCTTCATCACTTTCCATTGGTGGGTTCCTGTGTGAGGGCGGCGCGGGCGATGTCACGCATAATGCCAATCTTGGCGTAGAGGACATCACGGCTGTCTTCGTAGAAATAGGCTTCCATCTTGTCGATGCGCTTTAGCGCCGCCCGCAGCCGCTCGTTGTCTGCCGTCAGCATCTTGCACTCTTCGCTGTCGGACCAGATGGCTGTCTTGGCGTGGCCCTGCCATGTCTGTACTTCTGCTCTCAGCCTCTCCACCTCAGCGCGGAGGGAGTTGATCGTGTCATTTGGGTATGGGTCTACTACGCGCGTCATGGGTATTCCTCCAGTGTCATATCAATCACAATGGCTAAAGCCCAAATAAGGACAACCAATCCCCACCACACAATATCACTCATCGGTAGCGTCCTTCTTGTGTAAGGGGGAGGATGATGCGTGAGCGGCTTCCATCCCAATTAAAATTCTGTACTGCTCCCGGCCACGCATTGAGGGCTGCTGCGATGGCTTCCTGCCAAGCGGTTCCGGGGCGCTTCTTGATCGTCTTGTGATAGGTGGACATTGCCGTGTGCCACACATGCTCTGGAATATCTTCCTCCCTAATCATTTTGACCTCCGTTCGTTCCAGATCAACAAAAGCGCCCAAACTCCTAGAACAAGACCAACAATTATTTCAGCGGTCATGGGGCGGCTCCACAAGATACGGGCAGACCCCACGCTCTGGCATGTAGGCCCAGCATTTGATGCATCCGTTTTCAGCGGCAATATCCGGGCAGTCCTCGTCAAAATCCTTGCAGCGATTTTCAGGCGCGAGAAGGTCAACGTCATGCACCATCGCAACGCGTTCGTCAGTGGTCATCCCTTCTTCTCCTCTCCGAGTGCGGCGCGGGCTATGCGTTGGAAGTCGTGGTCCTCGTAGCCTTCCCACGCAATGATATGCAGCGCCGCCCGCAGCCTCTCCACCTCGGCGCGGAGGGCTTCAATCTCGTCGGCGGCTTCGTCGCAGTGACAGCCATTGTCACAGCAATACTTGTCCCGCAGCCTTTCAACAATATCATTCATTGCTGTTCTCCTCTCCGAGTGCGGCGCGGTCAGCGGTCATGGGTGTTCCTCCAAGATCAGATGCGCGGCGATTGCAAAGGCCCACATGACGGCGACCAAGCCCCATCCAACAGCGTCATTCATCACCAACCTCCAGCAGGGCCTTCTTGCAAATTTCCAGCAGCCAAAGCGTGTCGCCACCGTCTGCATAGGATGTGGCGAAGTAGCTGTTGCCCTCCTTGTCGAAGCCAGTGATGACAACACCCTCCAGCTTTCCAATGGCCTCTTGAAGCACAAGATCAGGGTCGATGTCGTGCTGTGTGATGCCGGGGAAGCGCACAATGTCAGCGGTCATGGGGCTACTTCAGTGCGGCATCTATTGTGGGCAAAAGGTTCTTGGCGTCGGCCCGCAATGGCTCATGGGGGATGTGCCAGCGGCGCATCCACGGCGCAGAACGCTCGTACTCTAGCGCCATATTTGTCAAAATAGTGCGCGCTCTTTCCAGCGCCGCCCGCAGTCTCTCCACCTCGGCGTCAGCATCACGCCAGCGGCCTTCCCAGTAGCGACCGCCGTGGACGTTAAGCACGGCACGAAGGCTTTCAATCGTCTTGGCGGCTTCATCCAGCATCCCAGCGGGGGCAATCATTACACGCCCCTCCAGCGCCCGCAGCCTTTCCACAATATCACTCATCGGTAGCATCCTTCTGTGTGAGGGGGAGGATGAGCCAGTTCACATCAAGGCCGCCTTCTGTTTGAACCCCCGGCCACGCTGTTAGTGCTGCGGAGATGGCGGCGCGGGCTTGGCCCCGGTAGATCACCTTTGCCAGCTTGCTTGCCTGCTGCCATGTGTCCGACGGCGATCCAGCGTCCAATTCATAAGCCGCCCTAGCAGCCGCCTCCACCACCCCGTCGGGTATCTGTGCAGGGTCAATCATCGCCCCATATCCACATGAGACTGACGCTGAGCGGCGTACAAGGCGTCCTCTAGCTTCTTGATCCGCCCCTCAAGCACGACGATATCGTTTTCCAAACGCTTGTTCTTTGCTACAGCCAGCAGCCACTTGTCATAGAAATGATCTGCGGCTTCACTCTCGGTCATCTCTTTCATTGTCGCCTCCATTTAGTTGACGGAGAATTTCTACCACATCAATCCCGTGAAGATCAAGAAATAATTTCTCATCGCCGAACATATGCAGTTCGTCGTGATGCTTGCGGCACAGAGGAATTGTGTAATCATCACCATTCTTGAGGGACGCAGCCCTCTTGTGCCCCACTGTGCGGAGATGGTGGGCATCTGCTATGGGGTTCTTGCAGATACAGCAGCCCAAGTCACGGGCTGCCTGCATCCGCCTCTTGGATCGCAGCCTGTCAGTCTTCCTGCTGTATGACGGTGGCATTGCTGACATCTACATATGCGTTTAAACGAACAATTGATCCGCCGTTTACAGTCGCCTGAGTGCGGGTTTCTTCAATCTTCATGATGCAATCCTCTCGCGTCTTGTAGTCCCAAATCTTCACGATCAGCAAGATTTGCTCTGGCACCAAGTAAAGAAAGCCCCGGAAGTCAATCCCGAGGCTTCGGCATATGGCAATGCCGCGTTCGATCTTGTCGTGTGTGATGAGCCACTCAGCCTTATACTTGTTCATCAAGTCGTGGTAGCTCATCATCCGGCACTTGACCTCGACGCCAGAGATAATCGTGCCGCCCCTGACGATAAACCCGTCTATGTCGGCGGGTGTATCTTTCGGGGTTTGGATGAAATCAAAGTCCGGGTATTTCCCCAAAAAGATCTGAATCGCGTCCATCTCTTGGATCCGCGTTACCATCCCCTTCGGCGTCAGAATATCCATCAAGAGCTTTCCCTGCCGCAGCCTCAATTAGATGCATAATGCCAACTTCTGCCAAGAAGAAAAGGGTGTCCTCATCCACTTCCATTTCAATTGTGGCTGTGCCATCAGGGTGATCTGTCACTTTTGTAACCTTAACGTCGATCACAGTGAAATCCTCGCCAGTGTATTGCCGACACGCTCAACCTTGCTGAACAGGCTAGACGCCCAGTTGTACCAAGGCTCTCTCATCTCGGGGCCATAATAGTCGTGGATGAAGATCGTAGCGGGAGGCATCCACTTGCCAGCCGTGTCATCGTAATTCTTGAGAAGCTTCGTTGCCTTCGTTCGGATCGTTGCAAGGATAGCGCCCCGGCAGATACCGTCCACGAAGAAGATGTCGGCGTCCCAGATGTTTACAGGCTCGTTGCCATCGAAGATGCGAGGGTTGATGTAATCCTTCGCGAAGCATGGGTTCTCTTCATATGGAACTCCGTAACCATAAAACCGAATGTCAACGATTGGAGGGACAAAGGCGTAGATGAAGTTCTGGAGGGCATCTTTCTCGTAGTCCCCAGTTCGCAATTCTTCAGTCACCTTATCAAACCACTCCTGATTGTGTTCGATAGAGATGAATTGGCCTGTCGTGAAGAACGGCAAGAACATGGTGGTAGATCCACCGGACCCCCATTCGACCATCTTGCTGCCATCCTCCTTCGCGCCCATGAAGTCGAGAAGGTATTCGATCTCATCTGGATCAAGTCTTGCGGGTAAGCTCATTTCCTTTTTGCCTTTCCTTCGTATGATGTGCCGCTGTGGTCGCGTTTGCCGTCCTTTGGGCCCGACCACGGGTTGCCGAAAATCTTGGGATCCGGAAGGACCTCTGCTTCGTCATCAAAGTTAGCGAGAGCAGTGCGGACCCTAGCACGCTCACGCTGATGCTCTTGTTGTTTAAACTCTTTCTCAGTTTCGGCCAGCGTTATGCCTGTGACTGGCTTTTTCTTACGGGATCTTGACACTATCCACCTATAGAAAAACCCGCCTCACGAATTGGCGGGTGCGCCCCGTATAACGAATAGATCAACCGCCACTGGTCCAACTATTAACGAGGTCGTAAATGTGCCGGTCGCGGGAGAAAGGAGGAAAACCCCACCGGCTCTGCCTTTGAGGCAGCTAGGAGTTAGAACGGAACTTCGTCGTTCAGTTCAGCGGGAGATACACGGCGCACAGGGGGAGCATCACTTTGCTTCTCCTTGGGGGTGACAGATCCGCTAAGGAACTTGTCGCCCCCGTTCTTCGGGGCGGTGCTCCATGCGCTGATCCAGTACTCCTTACCGTTCGAGTCGGTGAAGGTGCCGTTAAAGTCAGGATCCTTCTTGTCGGGGCGCTTTCGGTTGTTGCGGAACAGCGTGAAGCGATTGCGATTGTCGTACTCAGCCATCTTTGGCTCCTATCAGTTGTTGCTTCCGGTCAGCAAACGCCAACCGTATCCTTTCAAAAACCTCTGGCTTCACCTTCTTAGCCCAGTCAAGCATGTTGACGTTAGCCTTCCAGTAATCCACCAGAGCATCCGTACTGCGTGGGACGATAAGGGCTGCGATAATCAGCCCCTCGTATGCCGCCCAGTCGAATACCTTCGCCTCCTCAGAGGACGATACCTCCGCCCTGAATGTTACCTCCACCCGGTCCACGGGGACCACCACCTCCGGGCTGTCCCCCACCATTGGTATTCGTCGCCGCGTTGCCATCGTCATCCTCCTCCGAGGCAACCCCGCCAATGGCCGAGAGCGAGTACCTCCGCGCATAACTGATTGCGCTTCCGATTGACTGCATCTTGCTCACATCACCGGGGAGCGGGAACCTCCAAACAAATTCCTCGCCAGATGAGTGAACCACGCGGTTCTCAAGGTGGAACCCAATCTCTGAATCGACATTCGGGCACTGAATGACAGCAAGGCCATGCTTGTTGAAGATGGGAATGATCGCATCACGAACCGCCGCGAGATCCGCATATCGGCTACGGAAGTGCGGGTTCGTCTTATTCATAACAACATTCTGGCATTCGGCCTGAGCCTTAGCAAGTGCTGTTGTCAAGTTCCTCTTGATATTGACGGCACCAGTTGGCGACCATGCAGTAGTTACCGGCACATCGTACAGGATTTCCTGCTCGGTGTTCAACTCTGAAAGTTCCTCCAGATGCTCCACTAAGTTCGGCAGCACACCTGTTTGCTTCTTCTTCGTTGTCATAAAGCTTTATGGCGGATTTCCGCCCCTCCTTCATAACGGCCCACGTTTCACCACGCAGCCACCGTTCCTGATCCGTACAGTATGGGATCGGCTCACCGTTGTCAAATGCTTTTTTCGCCTGCTGATGAAGCATCACGCGAGACGTTACATAACGCACCTGATCGTCATAATTCCAGATGGGGATATCAACAACGACCACCTGAGACTGAGGGTAATCAGGCTTGAGTTCCGACTGCTTCCTTTGCCAATCGCGGAGGATGGCAACGATCTTTAGGCTTGTTACCTTCCTGCCGATTTGTGCCGCCAAATATGCGTAGCAATTAAGTTGCTGAATCCATTCAATTTTTTCATCCATCACTGAATAGACAGATGTGACCTTGTAATCATTGATCTCCCATGTGCCATCACCGTGGTCAATCTGCAAGTCAACCGCGCCGCTGATCTTCCAGCCGTTGATCTCGGCAAACAACCTCTCCTCAACAACATGACCCGGGATGTCCTTGGATCCCTTCTCAATGATCTTGTGTACCGCTGTGCCGAGCAGCGCTGGCACTCTGTCAACAACATCGACGGTCAGGTTGGATGCGTTTACATCTTGTAGTAAAACAATCCTCGGTGAGGAAATCAATTGTGTGACCGACAGAACTGAATCGCCCTTGTCATACTCATCCTCTTTGAGGGCGTTCAACAGTGTTGCCGGGAGATTGAACTGATTTGTTATCTTCATGGGATACTCCTTACATGAACATTAATAGTGAGGCAACAGTAAGTTTCACCATTGAGGGCGAGCCAGCCTCAAAGGCCAACAGCCGACGATGGACCGGCAAGTACTTCATCAAGTCAGAGAAGGCTCTCAACTACAAGAAGACATTCGAGAAGCAGTGCCCATTGCTCGGAGAGTTATTGGAGGGCGACCTTCGCGTGACCATCAGAATCTATTACGCATCACGCCGCCCAGACCTTGACCCTTCCCTAATCTTCGACCTCATGCAGGGCTTTGTTTACATGAACGACAGGCAGATCAAAGAGCAGCATCTGTACTGGGGCCTCGACAAAGAGCGCCCTCGTGCCGAGATCACTGTGGAGAAACTATAATGGGTGCCGCGAACAAGTCGAAAAAGAAATCAAAGAAGAAATCAAAAAAGAAAATCAAAGAGATAAAACACGAAGCCTACATTCAATCAAGACACGGCACATTCGAGAACAGGCTCAGAAATTCCCTTTATGCACGGAAGAGAGACGCGAGGATCAGCGGCCTTGAGTTTGAGATTGAGGTTCAAGACTTCCCCGAGCAAACAAACTGCCGCCTGCTGAGGGCGACCCAATTCTGTTTCACAAACGATAAAAAAAACAAAGAGAACAGCCTCTCGGTGGACAGAATAGATCCACGGCTCGGATACACACGCGAGAATACGTGGCTGATATGTGTCCGGGCGAATCGAATCAAGAACAATGCTACCTTTGAGGAGTTTGAGGAGATCTACCTCAACTGGAAGGCGGAAATAGAAAAGAGGAAGAGCAATGCGTGAAGAGCATAGCAGCTATGCGCTATTGTTTACATTCCCCGACTCAGGCCTTCAGCCTGAAAGGGTCCTCTGGCTTCATGTTGTTGCGCAACTCCTGATCGATGCATCCTCCCGTAACAAAATTCTGCGTCAAGAAACGGCTGAATGGGTTGATTCGGAGGACTTTGAAATCGTATGTGGCATGGCGTCATTGCAAATTGATCATATGAGGTATGCATTTAAAGCAATACTCGCAGACAGAAACCACAAGCGCGCATTCAAAAGAGCTATGGATTTCAGGTTCATGGTACGCGCATTCGTGGAGAGCCACACTGGCTCTATCGACAAGGACAGGGGGGCTTGAGAAACTCACCTGACCTGTGCTACCTTGTCCTTCTGGCTTGGTGACGGTCAACGGTGGGCCAAGCAAGAACTGCCCCAACCACGGGATTCGCCATGGGGGCACCGCAGTCCGAAATGCAGAAGCGGGGCGACTGATGTGGTGTAGCATCAGCAAGTGGCTGCAAAGCGCGACTAGCACCTAAGTCGTGCCCCAACCAGCTCCGGATCTGCTGGCAGGGCGGAACATCTTGGCAACATTTTGTGCCGGGATTGTACGCCTATTGGTCCTAGCCCCATAGGGCTACTTTGAGCTTTAAAAAAGAAAACTCACCGGTAAATATCCCTTGAGTTGGCATATTCTATGTGTTAGCCTTTGCTTGTTCTTTAAGGAGGAACTATGAGCGAGAAAATTCCATTCCCCGGCACTGATGAGGCTATCAATGCTGGTTGCAATTGCCCCGTCCTTGACAACAATCATGGCAAGGGCATGACCCTCAAGAATCCAGAGACTGGCGAACTCAGCACTGCATACTGGGTCAATGCTGATTGCGTCCTCCACGGCGTCAAGGACACGACCCCGGAGGAATAGGACATGCTGTCCAACCAAGAGCAATGGTTGGTGAACCATACGAAGTATGGGCAGCACAGATACATCTGCCCATGGTGTTCACCAACACGTAGAAAGAAGACCGAAGAGTGTCTCTCGGCACTCAGGGATGAAACGTCCATCAAGTATCAGTGCCACCATGGCGAATGTGGTGCTCATGGGCTTGTCAAGCTGAGTGATCGGTCCCCGAATGTGATCAAATTGGTGCAGCCCGTGGAAAAGAAGCAGCCTGCAAAGGCATTGACAGAATTCGAAAGCATTGATGACCGGCACATTGAGTGGCTCAGTGATCGCGGGATCTCGTCATCGACGGCACATGCCTATAACCTGATTGGTCAGGAGATCGGCGGTCAGGCTGTTGTGGGTTTCCCGTATTTCAACCCCGAAGGCGGTGTCGTTGCTGTTAAGAAGCGCTTCACGAACGAGAAGCGTTTCCTTTGTGATGGATCTCCGAACTCTTTCTTCGGCATCAGGCACCTCAAGAAGGGTGATGATCTCGTTATTGTCGAGGGCGAGATGGACGTACTCGCCATGGCAGAGGCTGGGATAAAAGCAATTTCAATCCCCAACGGTGCCTCAATGAAGGTTACGGAAGGGAAGCTGGACCCCGCAGAGGACACCAAGTTTAAATTCCTCTGGTCGGCGAAGGAGTATATCGACGCCGCCAAGCGTGTCATCATTGCCACCGACATGGACGTGCCCGGAGAGGCTGTCGCTGAAGAGCTTGCACGGCGTTGTGGCAAGGAGAAGTGCTGGCGTGTGCGATTCCCAGAGGGGATCAAGGATGCCAATGAACTTCTTCTCAAGGGCGGCAAGGATGCTGTCAAGAAGGCAACCGATGCAGCAGAGGCATGGCCTGTCGAAGGCTTGTATGACGCGAACCACTTTGAGAATTCCGTATGGGAGCTATTCGAAAAGGGCATAGGTCGCGGTGAGTCCACTGGATACGAAAGCGTAGACGAGATCTACACAATTGTACCCTGACAGGTTACAATTTTATAAATCAAACAATAATCAGTTAAATAAAAATTAATTTAAAAGATCATGGTCAATATGTCCACGAACAAAGGTTGGAAGTTCGGCATCTGTTCTTTTGAGAATGAGCCTCGTTTACACATCGCCAAGCTGATTGCAAAGCGCGTGGGCCGTCCATTCTTTAAGGGCTACCACGAGCGCATGACGGAGACAGAATACCGTGCAGCTTATTCGCATATCCAAGAGCACTTCGCGTTTGTGCATCAGGATGATGGTGGGCTTGCCAATCTTGATAGCATTCTTGACAGGCTGCGTGTTGCTGTCCTTCGTTATGGCATTCGCGGCGCTGTTATTGACCCCTATAATTTTATTAGCCGTGATGCTCGGAATTCATCTGAAACCGAGTGGATCTCGGACATGCTCACGAAAGTGAAGGCCTTTGCCATGGGGCACGGCATTCACATCTGGTTCGTGGCACACCCGACGAAGCTCCAGCGGAATGCTGATGGCAGGATTCCCGTCCCCGGAGGCTATGATATCTCTGGATCGGCCGCATGGTTCGCCAAGGCTGACTGCGGTTTAACCGTTCACCGAGAGAAGGATGACCCTCATGTGGGACAGATACACGTTTGGAAGTGCCGCTTTTCGTGGGTTGGTAAACAGGGTCAGACGAATCTCATCTATGATATCGCTACGACTCGCTATCGCGAGATGCAACAGGATGATCAGCCGTTCGAAGCGGGAGAGGAGTTCAAGCTGTGAGTGACGATAAGGTCGTAAACTTCCCCGGAACCAATGGACCGGAGAGCAAAGAAGAGAAGCCAAGGGTGACGGCAGATGATGTACTCACGGCTGCCCTTGGTGAATTTGAGGATGTCATTGTGATCGGCGTAGGCCCGAACAAGGCCAAGTGCATCTCATCGCTCCCCCTCCAGTTGGCGGTGTTTGAACTGTCTCGCGCAATCCATCGCATACATAACAGGCCGGATCTTCTATAGATGGCTGGCTTCCGGAAAGACGGATCGGTAGACCTGAGGCGGCTTCCCCGGATCATTGAGAGGCCTCTAAGGCGGCATGGGGCTGATGGCCTTGCCATGCAACTTCTTTACACTGAGCCCGGAGAAAAGCCGCCAGATGAACCAACTTTAGAGATTGACAGTGGTCTGACTGGCCGCGTAAGATTTGAAACAATACTACACGAAGCGCTACACCTTGCACTGCCTGCCTTGCCTGAGGAGGCTGTCCTGAAGACCGCAAGATATATGGCGATGATTGCGTGGCACATGGGATATAGGGAGATCGATGAGGATGGAAATGAAGGTTGATCTTGACGGATACTGCACCCCAGAAATCTATGTGACCGAATCTTCTATGATAGGACCTTCTCGTGATCGTAAAAAGATCATGAGCGCCGCCGCCGACCTGATGGACGGAGAGCGGGCGAAGGATTACGGGGATGCGGTCGAGATGCATCGCAGGATCGCTGCGGGCTGGACTGAGATTCTCGGGGTCAAGGTTGAGGCGCATGAGGTCGCGCTGTGCATGGCATGGTTGAAGATCGCGCGTCTGGTCGAGACGCCTAGTCACGAAGATAGCTATGTGGATTTGGTTGCCTACGGCTCTCTGGCCGGGGAAATTCAGGCAAAGGATTCCGCGAAACGCGGATGACACGGCCCGTGGGAGGGCGTTCGTTGCTAAAATGAGGTGGGGCTCTATCTGCCCAGTTGTTTAAACACATACCCAATAACTTGAAGGCCGGGATTTCTCCCGGCCCTTTTTAGTTCAGCGTCTTGTCTTGGCTGCGCTTGATCGCTTTGGCTGCTTTCTCCACGCTCTCTTTATCCTTGCTTTCCATCAGGCGCTTCATGTCCTCTTCAGAGGTGCTCATGCAAAACGCGAGGAAGGCGGCACCGCAGGATTCGTAGGCCTCGTGCAGCAAGCTGTTACCAACAACATCGTTTGTCGCCGCAAGGATTGCCTTCATCGGGTCGAACGAATCTTCCTTTAGGCTCCCGTTCAGTTCATGTTGTCTGTCTGCCAGCAGCTTGAGGAGATAGCCAATCATGCCGCCGCTGAGGCGGATCTCGTAGTCGGCACCGAGCATCTCTTGGATCTTATCTTCTTTCATCTTCATTCTCCTTTGGGTGTTGCCCCGGCCATGATTGACCGGGGCGTTTAAACTTACCAAGTCGTGACCGTCCAGCCCGTCCACTGGTCAGGCTCAACCTCTTCGTTATCCATCCAGACCACGGTGTCCTTCACCAGATCAAGGGGCAGGGTTGCGTCCCTGTTCTCTCCGTAGTTGTCGCCAAGGATCAGCCCCCTGCCAGCGAACGGCTGGCTTGCTCCCTTCATCGTGAAGTAGGCCTGCACGTCCTTGCTCTTGAGGAGCCCCTCGTCATCAAGGATCATGGCATGCCCGCCGCCCACCTGCACGACCGTGATGCAGTCAACCTGCAGGAGGTCATACATATCCAGAAGGCTTGCGCTTGTCTCAACTTCGGAAACATTGCGTGTAAACGGATCGATCAGTATTGCTCGCATTGGGTTCCTCCTATTTGCGAAATGGGTCTGGCACGTAGCACAAGATACACACAAAACAGATGAGTATCAAACAATAAATTAGCCCGCTCATCCTATTCGCTCCGCTTGTTCAGAATGGCCAGAGCAGCGTTCTGTGCCTTGAACAAGCGGACTCGGGCATCGCCCGCAATCATCCTGAGCTTTTCCTTCTCAATGCCTCCCTTGATGCCCCGGCCCCGGTTATCCTTAAGCAGGGCCGTCATCTCCTCATGGGCAATGCTGGCGCTGAGCAGTTCGCGGAGGATCGTTTCGTTGTCGTTAACCATTTGTCTTCTCCTTTGTGATGAGTCCAAGTCTGATGAGTTCGGCCTCCATGTCGCATGGTGGCCATGAGATTTCGTCCGTCACGGGGTGCCGCACGATATGGTGCGACACCTCCAGCTTGTCATAGTCAGGTCGAAGGTGGGCGCAGGGCTCATGCCTCTTCACTGACGGGCTCCCAAGGGATCATGGTGGGGAGAGTGTACCTCTCTGCCAAGCGCTGATGATCCTTGAAGCTGATGCGCCACACGGCAGGCAGTGGCACTGCCTCCATCTGGCGGCATACCTCAATTGCGTGAAGCTTTGCCTCGCGCATGTTCTTGTCTCGGAACGTGTAGCCATAGCGGATGATATCGTTGCCATCGATATCCATGATCTCGGCGTAGTAGCTATTCATCATTTGGCATCCTCCATCTTTGGTTCGGCGGGGCGGGGCCCACAATTGTGGAAGTGATCCTCCCACTGTGTAAACACTTCCATCAGCTTTGGGTCAGCCTCCGCCAAGCGGCGGAGGTGATGCTCGTTGTCGCGGCCATCCCGGTAAGCATTGGGATCCTCGGCCATCTCATAGAACCAGTCATGCACACGGCACGCGGTCCAGTATTTACGCGCGTCCATTGTTTACCTCCGGAGTGATGTATTCGGTGCCGATCTTGCGCTTCGTGTAGCAATCTTTGATGACTACCTTGAGGCGTTCTGTGCCGCCCTGAGCGTTCTTCTGAGCGATCACATCGTAGGCGTAGGACAGGTCACCGTGTGCCTTGGCACCAGTGGTCAGGCGAATGTCGCCGCTGTCGGTCTTGTTCGTTGCGATGTAGGCCGCAGCAAATTCATCCGCCTCATAGCGGGGCCAGCGCCAGCACTTGCCGTTGTGCTTGATGCGGTGGGTGACCGTGTGAGGGTCACCGTCCCAGTGCTGATACACCGAGTACTTCTGCTTCGTCTGTTCGTCGTGAAACGTGATGACTGCACGGGTTCCCATAATTATTCCTCCGGGCTCTGGCGGACGTTGTTGATCGTCTCGCACATGGTTTCGATTTCGCTGGTGATCTCGCTTGCATCAAACGAGAAGGAGCGGCTCTCCAGTTCGTTGGCGCAATTCTGGATCTCGGACAGCCAGTCATAATACTGACTGCCAGCGTCGCCGTCGCGCCAGTTGTCGGAGCGCTCGTCGTAGTAGGATTCGGCCTCGGTAGCCAAGTCGCTGACAAAGCCGTTGGCCTCATCAATATAGTTGTTGAGGTTTTCCATCACTGCGAGGATGCGGTTGTTTGCATCCTGCTCAATTGCTTCGATCTCGTCGCGGATATTGTCGAGGACCGTTGCGTAGTCGCGAAGCCGCGCAAAGTCCGTCTTTGAAATCTGCTTCATTGCCGTTCTCCTTTTGTGGGCGGGCTTGCCCTCACGCCACCGCGTGTAAACGCGATGGCGGTAGAGTTTCCCGTCAGAGCCTCACAATCCGGTTTGCGTAGTTTGCGACCGTGTTGAGCGCGGAGTCGGGGTTCTCGTAGACATAGATGCCCACGTCGATGGACGTATTGCTCACGCCTTCAAGATATCGGGCGCGCTCAATGAATTCCACGCGGTGCTTTTCCTTGCGAAAGTAAAGCCTGTGCGTCTCTCCGTTGACAGTGACGGTTGCGGCGTAGGTGAAAGCTTTCGTCTTGTCTTTAGCCATGATGGCCTCCTTTATGAGAAGTAGATTGAACTATGGGTGCGGATATCCTCGCTCCCGATACCGTAGACGCGAGCCTCCCTCAGTGCCTTGGAGAGGGTATCGGCATGCATGCGCCGCGAAGTGTCGGGGCAGCCTCCGACATGGGTGAGGATATCGGCAAGGAATTGTGCCTCATGCTCACTCAGGGTGATGGTCACGCTTTCGATTGTTTCACGATACTTTGCAGACACTTTCGCCATGATGGTCTCCTTTGTTGTGGCGGGTTGCAAGTTTAGTGTGCGCTAATTGTTTGCGCAAGAGGTTTTTGATAGGAAACCCCGAAGCCCCCGGCAGGGGGAGGCTCACGCCTCCGCCCCGAAGGCCAGTTCTGGAAGGTCAACGCCTGCGCCAGTCAGGATCTTCTCCATGGTGGAGGAGATATGCTTTGCGCATGCGCTGGGTGTCTTGAGGCTGGTGGAGCCCGGCGAGATGGTATTGATCCCGGGGATCACGATTTGCCCGGGCTCAACGTCCTCCTCCTCCGGGTTGGCGGGTGTTCCGCAGTAGGTCATCTTACCTGCGGCGCCCTCCACCAGTTGCATGTGGCCGAAGAAAATCCGGCGCAGCATGGACACATGGGTCAGGCAGTAGGCAGCCCGGTCAATGTCCATAGGTTCCTCGGCGCGCTTGATGATGGCCGATGCCGTGTAAACAGCACGCGGCCCGCTATTGGCGCGGCAGTGGCAGAGCATGGTCAACTCAACCCGAGCCCCGGTGCTTTCGATTGCGTCGATGTAGGAGAGGACGGCAGCCCCGTAGTTGGTGAACTCGCGAGGCTTGTAGGCACAGCTTGCCCACACGTTAACGGCGAGCCGCACGATGGGGCGGTGGCGAGATTCCTCCGGGGTGAAGTGAACCATGCAATCCGGCACGCCTGCGGCAGCCGCAGAGGGATCCGGATATGCGCCACCCACGTCGAGTGTAAACGCGGGGGCGAGGGTGACTGATGCGCGGGCCTGAGCCATTGCCTCAACCATGTTCTTGCGGCCCTCGGCCCAGCCCGTGCGGGCCATGTCGAAGGCCTCCTCACGGGTGCCGCCTGCCCACTGCGTTTCACTCTTATCCCACGCGCAGGAGTTGGCAGCATCGTGGGGCTTGGGCTGGTCAGCCACGGTGAGAAACTCACCGAGGCTGCCGTAGGTGTAGCGATAGCGTTCCATTGTGCCCTCCTTAGGCAACCTTAGCGATGATCTTCGTGCGGGTATCCTTATCGATACCCTTCCAGAGGACGGCGTCCTCAACGTCGTTCCACTTCCAGCCTGCGGCGAGAAGCTTGGCACCAGCGATGGATGCGCGGGGCGACACAACATGCCGCACCTTGAGGTCATCCACCGCCTTGCGCACCTTGCGGGTGCGGTCGAGGAAGCGCAGCGCCAGACCCTGAGCCTCTTCGCCCGGGATGGGGGCGATGCTGGCGGGAGCCGGAGCATGCGAGGGAGCCGGAGCACCCAGCAGGGCAGCCTCCAGTGCCTCATCATAGGGCCAGTCGAGCATGGCGAAACGGTCGAGGGATGCGGCGTCGAGCTGGTTGCGCCCCACGTACTGGCGGTCCGCACCAGTGCCGAAGGTGTTGGCACCAGCGATGACACGGAAGTCGGGGTGGCGCTGCACGCACTTGTCGGGGAAGTCCATCCAGTCGTTTGCCAGTGCCGCATTGAACGGCAGCGTTGCGCCCGGGAGGGAGCCGTCATACTCATCGAAGAGGAACACCCCTCCGAATTCGAAGGCCTGCCGGAAGGCGGTCGAGACGATGCGGCCCTGCGCATCGATGAACCCGGACAGCTTGTATTCCGAGTTGATTGCGCCCGTGCCGTAGAACGGCAGGCCCAGCGCCTCGGCAACCTTCTTTGCTGCCGTCGTTTTGCCCGAGCCAGCGGGGCCCACCATCATGACGTTTACACCAGCCGACACCGCAGCAGCCAGCAGCGGAAACTTGTGGTGCATCATGCCTTCGCCCGAGAAGGTGCGATGCGAGGAGGTGAGGTCGAGGGTGACGTGCGCCGGGCGACCACCGTGCTGCCGGATCAGGTCGATCACCTTGCCCTCATCCATGCCGCCACCCAGCAGGCGGCGCAGCACGTCGAGGTCGGACGGGTTCACGGTCGGGGTCGAAGTCATGGGGGCGGTCTCCACCTTGGGTTCAGACTGGATGTGCGGGGTTGTGATCAGGCCGGTGGCAACCATGCCCCGGATCCGGTTGTCGGTTATGGTGGCCTTCTCGGGCGGCACCACAATTTCCACGGCGCTGCCGTCGTAGACCTCGGCTGCCTTCTTCGGGCCCATGCCGGGCAGCCACTTGACCTGAGCGATGAAGTCTTCACGGCTGCCAGCGTTGTGGCCCTTCGAGATGATGATGGACATTTGCATTCCCTTTTGTTGCGTTTACACGTTGAGTTGACGGGCCCGGGATTTGAAACCCCGAGCCCAGCGGCAGCGTCATTCGTCGGCACTATCCTCAGCCTGCACGACCATCTCGCATCCTGCGGGGGAGGTCGGAACACCATGGGCCAGCCACTTCTTTGTGGTGCGCACGGTATAGCCCGTCTCGGGGCAGACCAGCTTGATCATGCGGGTGCCCTGCTTTTTGCGCTGCGAGGGATCAACCGCCGCATGGGGGTATTCACCCAGCAGCGGGAGCACCTCATCACGCAGCCACTGGGTGCAGGCCTCGCCGGGCCCCGCCTCGGTGGCCTTGCCCACAAGCCCCAGCTTGGCGCAGAAGGCCTTGAACGGTTGACCGTGCCCAGCCTCGACACCCACGCAGGCGTGCCCAGCCTCATGGAGGAGGGTGCCCAGTGCCTGCAGGGGGACCGAGATGATCGGCGAGATGAAAATCTCGGTGTGGCCTGCGGCGCTGGCCTTCGGGGAGATGCAGACGCCGAGCACCTTCTTCGTGCCACGGGATCCGGGCGCGAACCCGCACGACACCTTGACGGCTGCGGGGAGCGTATAGCCTGCATCCTTCAGGCGGGCGCGGAAGCCATCCAGCCCAGCGTTGAGCCACTGCTCGCGGAAGTCAAAGAACAATTCCATTTTCGAGTCTCCTAGTTTTGGATTTTTGGGGTTGAGGATGCGGCACCGTTTACACAGTGCCGCAGGTCTCAGCCTCAGCAATCGCAGGCTGCCCGGAACTTCGCCCAGTCAAACCTCGGGTTGAACTTCTCCGCCACGTTTTCGACGGCGAGGCAGGCTGCCGCGCGTGCCGTGGGGCTTTCGATCTTCCGAATTTCGTCGGCCAGAGCGATGAAATGTTGCTTCGTCATGTCGTTTCCTTTTCAGTTGCTAGAACCAAGCGGCGGTTCATTCCGCCGTTTGGCGCTGGCAACCGCCCGGCGCGTCACGCTGCCGGGCAAGTTGTCAAAGCCTTGCGTTGGCGGGCCGCAAGTGGCCCGTTGCATCATGTGTGGACGTTGCCCGCCGCATCACCCCATGTCGCTGGTCCGTAGGACACTGGCAGGCCTTACTGCCGCTTAGTCGCGGGCCGCATGATGAGCAGCCACTAGGTGAAGCACGTTTCAACATCGCGCGCCGCGTGCTGCCGGGTCCATCGTGACTTGCGGCAGCGCTGAGCGCTAATGCCTTCCCCGAGCGAGGCCCTGTAAGGCCTCTTTTTGCGGCATGCCCCGCGCTGGCAACGCGGTGGTGGTGGACATGGCGCACGCCGATAGACGGGATGCGGGGGCCTCAGGGGTAGCCTTGCTACCTGTCCGGCGCTGCCGAGCGGGGTATGGTGGCCCTTCGCAGCGTGGAGGGTTGACTTGTCCCCCCTGAGGTTTTGCCACGACAGGGGCGAACCCCTCGGGCACCCCCTGCATAAACGAATGGCTGGCGGTGTAAACAGAAAATTAGTGCGACATGGGGAATGCATAGCTGGTATGCGCTGAGAGCATAGCTGGCCATGTGTTTAAATGTGTGCGCCTTGGGAAACTGTGCCGAGAAGTGTTACCATTAGCCATTGGTCAATTTTTAAAACCCCGGAAGAGCCACCCGGCGACTGAGGGGATAGAGGCGCGACATGGATAAGACAGACAAACCCAAGCTGACGCTGGTCAAGGGAGGGGATGACAAGGGGAAGAAGAGAACCGGGGACAAGGGAACGGGGACAGGCCTCACGGAAAAGCAAGAGCGCTTCGCCCAGTGCCTCGCCGAAGGGATGAACAATGCGGAGGCATATCGTGCCGCATATGACGCCGAGGGGATGCAGCCCGGCACCCTGTATAATGAAGCCTGCAAGCTGGCGGTTCACCCGAAGGTCACTCGGAGAGTGGCGGAGATATTGGGCGAAAAGCGTCAGCGGAATAGCATGTTTACGGAAAAGCAGAGCGACCGCGTTTGGCGCAATGTCTGGCGCTTGGCGGAAGGCCATGAGGTGCCGCCTGCCGTGCAACAGAGCGCGCTGGCATTGGCTGCAAAGATGGCAGGCATGCTGACCGACAAGGTGGAAGTAAAGAACGAACTGGTGGACAGCAAGAGCATCGAAGCGGAATTGCTTCAAAGATTACAAAGGCTTACGGGGTAGGTGCTCGAATTGGCAGTTAGAGCACGGGCTGCAGCGCAGGAAGAGAGTGTAAACGCAGCCAACCAGAGCAGAACGCAGCCGGAACGCGGGGTGAACGTAGAGGAACGGACGGCGAACAAAAGGAGAACGCGGGAGACACCCCCCGCCACCCCCATCCCCCCCTTTTCGCGTGGAGGGGACCCGCTACTGTATACATATTATTCCCCTCAACCAATCACATGGGATTTACAATGCCTTACTTCGCCTTCGCCATCTCCCTCCCCCTCTTCTACGCCCAACAAATGCAGAAATTCTGGGTGGATCTCATGAGGGGGGAGGGGGTAAAAACAGAAAAAACCCCGGAATAAAACACCCCCGGGGGGGGTATATATTTTTGCATACCTCCCCTGAGCTGAATGCATACCGGATCATTGCATCTCGTAAACCCCGGGTAGGCCTCTGCTTGCATGCTCCCGGGGTCAGTCCCTTCGGGCTTTCCCCCATGTGTTTTAAAATTGCCTCAAGACAATCCTCTGGTGAATCTTGAAGCCTAGCAGAAAGCCCGAGCCGACCTCACGCGTGCCGAGGAAGCCGAAGCCCAAGAAGATCCCGGTCACACCTCCGGCACAGGAAACCAAGCATGCCCGATCCTAAAGACACATCGAAGACACAGCGGCTCAAGAAGATACTGTGGGAGAGCACCCTCAATGCCCCTATTCGGGGTGCCTACAACCTCATGAATACCCCCTATGATGTCCTCATGGGTGAGGACAGCCCCGCCAAGCGCAAGGCTGTGGAGGACAGCTTCGATGCTGCCTCTGGTGTCACTGTGGGCTCTGCGGCGGCTCCCAAGCCCCGTGGTGCCATCACGATGGGTGCCAATCGCAACCCGCGCCCTGCGAGGGGTGTGAAGTCTGGTTCGATGCGTCAGCAGACCCTTGACTCTGTCAAGCAGGGCCCGAGGCAGCCGTCCACCCCCGCCAAGGATGTCAAATCTGGCTCCATGCGCCAGAAGGCTCTTGATGATCTGAAGCAGGGCCCGAAGAAGCCGGTGAAGGCGGCTGATGTTGAGAAGGGCAGCGCTCGCGCGACCTTCCTCAAGAAGGTTGGAGACCCCACGGCGTCCCGCAAGCCGCGTCCCGGTGAGAAGAAGTTCATTGGCCCCCAGAACAAGCCCGCACCGGGCGACAAGCGCTTCATTGGTCCGATGGAGAAGCCCAAGCCGGGCGATAAGAATTTCATTGGCCCGAGGAACAAGCCCGCCCCCGGTGACAAGGACTTTATCGGCCCGACCAAGTCTGCGGCACAGAAGGCTGCCGCCCCGAAGCGCACCTTCGGTGGCAAGATGAAAGCTGGTGCTGCCGCTGGCGCTGGCCTGCTTGGCTATGCCTCCTACCGGAGTGCCGACAAGCCCAAGGCAGAGAGGAGGGAAGCCCCGCGTGATGATCGCGCAAGCTCCAAGTCTGACAAGGCGGCTGCGTTTAAAGCCAAGCAACAGGGCATGAAGACCCCGGGCTCCCCCACCAACCCGAAGACAAAGAAGCCTGAGACGAAACAGACTGGCGACAAGTCGCGCCTTGCGAAGCCCGAGAAGAAGTTCTCGAATTTCGAGCGCATGAAGCAGCGCCAGTATGAGAAGGAAGGCTTTGGTGGTCGCTCTATGACCTCCAGCAAGGCCAAGGAACGCGTCAAGTCGGAACGGGGTTTCAAGTTCAAGGACCTGTTCAAGAAGAAGTGAGCCACGGGGAACGTTGGATCGCCTGTGGACTATTGAAGGGGGAGCCTACGGACTCCCTCTTTTTTGTTGACGCCACCGGAGAATGAGGCTAGTTTACCCCCTATGGACACAATCTTCAACATATGCGCCGCTGTGGCTGCGGTGGCCTTGACTGGGATGCTGGTGTCGTTCTGTGCGGCGGCGGCAGTTGGAATATGGAGGGTGCTCAGTGGTGACTGACCGCTACCAGCCACAACCGCTCAAGGACTGGGCTGAGATCATTCGGGTGAAAGATGCCGAGATCGCCAAGCTTGAGCACCGAATCAGGGTTCTTGAGGAACGCATTTATACGCAGGAGAGACAATGGCAAGTGGACATGGGCCGATGATTAGGATACCATCAGCCGCCATTGAGGCGGTGGCGCTGTGAAAAACCCCGTGTTGCTGGGGGCAGTGACTGGGGCGGCTATTATCGCAGGAGGCGGTATTGCGTTTGCTGTGGCCCCCCGCGCTGTGGACTCTGTCAAGCAAGAGTATTGCTTCAGGCTTGACCCAATCCTTGAGCATGACTGCAACGACAAGCGCGGAGGAGAGTACACGGCATGACCATCACCATCCCACCAGAGGCGCTAAGAAAGCCTAAAGCCGAAATTGCCCTAATGCTTTACGGGGAGCAGCACAAAAAACTCTCCCCAGTCAAGATGGACGTTTGCAATAACATCCCATACGCCGACGCCATCCGCGCGCTGGGGGAGAGGGCATGAGTCAATTGTTTCAGCAGAGGGCTAACATGAAGAGAGCGGTTCTACTCAGTGCAGTCACCATCATCCTTGCTGCGTGTACTGGTGCAGACAAACAAGAATGCTGGAAGGCCAAGCACAATATCATTGGCAAGGATTGTAGCTCAGGCAACGCTGGGTACTCGAAGCATACACCCAATATCAAGGTGAAGGATAAGAAGAATAAGCCTACTCCTGATACTGATACACCTGATACTGGCGGGGACACCCCCGGCACTGGTGGTACTAACCAGAACGATCCCGGTCCTGATAATACTGATACACCTGATACTGGCGGGGGTGATAATCCTAATAATCCTCAGGGCCCTGAAGATAACACACCCGATCCCACGCCCAATGGCAACGATTCAAATCAAAACAACAGCAATGATATTGAGGGTTATGATCCCTTTGACAATCTTTATGGCCCCGGGACTTAGTGTATAAATGAGCCACTACAGGGCTTATCACTATATCTTCTTTGCGTTAAAGGTGGCGACAGTTGTGTCTTCCGGCACAATTGCCTGCCTTATCATAGGAATTTACGTGCTTTGAGACAGTGCTTCAGGAAGGTCGGGGTTCCTACCAACGTTCATCCGCTTGTTCGCAGGTTGTTTGAGGAGATGAATTACCAGCGTATTGGCGTTCTGGATCTCGCGGAAAGGTCTGGTGTAAACAAAAACACAATCAAGGATTGGAAAAACCGCTCAATGCCGCGCCTTGATAACATTGACGCCTGCTACAATGTCCTTGGCCTTAAGCTTGGGGCACAGAATGCGGGATAAGGGCATTGAAAAGAAGGCTGAAGAGATTAAAAAGAAATACAAAATACTCCTTCAGCGCAAGACTTTAGAACTTCTTCTGCACGATATGGTCGCGGTTCAGGGGTTACATGAAACCCGCGAGATCCTGAAGTGGTGGCACGAGCGTTTGGACGAGTTTTAACAAGTCGGGTATAATACCCCTGCAAGACCCAACCTTGCCCTACGGGGCCTTTTTTTGTTGGGCAATTCCCAAAAACAAACTTAGGAGAAGCCGATGAAGAGCAAGTTCACGGTTGCAGTGCTGTTTTTGTGCTCACCTTTCCTTATGGGCATGGGTTCGGTTCAGGATATGGTGCGCAGGGAGGCCATAAGGCAGGGTGTACCGGTCAATTTGGCATTGGCTGTGGCGAAGAAGGAAAGCGGGTTTAGGTGCAGCGCCATTGGTCGTGCCGGTGAGCGTGGTGTTATGCAGATAAAGCCTGCAACAGCCCGTGGGATTGGATATCGGGGGAGCCCATCCGGCCTCAACAATTGCGCAATCGGCATTCGGTACGGAATAACGTACTTGAAAATGGCTTATAAGAAGGCAAAAGGTAGTGTGTACAAGGCCGCACTGCTGTACAATGGGGGTCTTGGCTCAAAGAAGAGAAAGAGCGCATATGCCGATCAAATCCACAAAAAAGTCCGCTAACGAAATTGATGAATTTGACCCCACGGAATTGGTCGAATCCATGATTTTGGGCGTGACAGATGATGGAAAGTGTGTTTATATGCACACCTTCGATGATGATATCCGTGCGCTTGAGTTCCTTGAGACAATGCTCGCAGGATTTCGGGGTGACGTTTTGTCAGAACTGTTCAAGAGGTTTCACAATTGAAAGAAGTTGACACAGAGTACGGCTTCACTTGGTGGCTATCCAAGGCAAAGAAGGGGGAACGTGTCGTGTACTTCGATGGCTTTCTGATGCTTGAGCGTCAGAGGCTGATCGTGAACGGGTTTACACGAGACCAGTTCCCGCAGAAAATAAAGACAGCCATGCTTGCTTGGAATTCTTATATGGGTGGGCTTGTCGCGCTTACGCAACGCAAGAGGGATGATGGGGAATATGAGTACATCGCCACCCGCTCCTAAGGTTATTGAGACACGATTTGTGTGGGGGCATAATGTAGAGTCCTGTATGGATAAGGCCCAGCAGATGTGTCTCTATGGCAGGTGGAGAATTGAAGGAAACCCAGCGCCGATGACATATCATGGCCACTATGGGACTGGCGTTGCAATTAGCAGAGTGAATGAAGATGGCTGAAGGCGAAATTCTTATCGATGTGAGCCTGTTGAAGGGCAAGAAAATCATGATTGCTACGCCTATGTATGGTGGGCTTGGCAACACGATGTACATTTCAAGCCTTCTTCGCCTTCAGGCTGAGTGTTTCAGGTTCGGGATACGGTTCGAGCACGCTTTCATGATGAACGAAAGCCTGATCGACAGGGGGCGGAATGGGTTGGTTAATCAATTCCTGACGAAAAGCGATGCAGAATACCTTGTCTTCATCGATGCGGACATTCAGTTCCGTCCGGAAGACATTCTTGCCATGCTTCACTACGACAAGGATATCATTTGCGCCCCGTACCCGAAGAAACACATCAGTTGGCCGACGATTATTGAGGCAATCAAGAGCGGGGTTGACGATGTGCCCACGCTTGAGAAGCTTGTCGGTGAGTATGTGTTTACATCCCTTGATAAAGAGACGAAAGTCAGTGAAATCATCAAGGTGAGCGAGTCCGGGACTGGCCTTATGATGATCAAGAGGGCTGTCTTCGACAAGATGAAGGCCGCTTTCCCAGAGAATAGGTACATTTCCGACGATTCCAAGGATCTACTCCTCGGCATCGAACGAGAAATGTTCGCCTACTTCAAGACGGGCATCTCGAACAATCGATACCTCTCGGAGGACTACTACTTCTGCCACAAGTGGCGTGAAATTGGTGGAGATGTTTGGCTGTTCCCTTGGGCGATCACTGTTCACTTCGGAAATTATCCATTCCAAGGATCACTCGGGACATTTATCGATGTTTCGCGTGTGATTATGGAGAAGAAACGCAAGAAAAAGAAGGCGAAGAATGAAAAACCCTGAAGAACTTATGGCAGAATATTTAAACGGCAAGTTCTTTTGGGAGCATACAGAGACGCTTGACGAGACAAGCACTCCCCGGGAGGTTTCTGCGATCAGGCAGGCGCAGAGAAAATTCTCCAAGGGCGCTAAACAGATCACGGCACGAAACAAGAGTCTCGGGAATCTAAATTCGAACAAAGCCATGCGCCGCCCCCTGAAGGGCGAACAGCAGATTCTTGAGCCCCTTATCAAGGCGATCTGCGAGGCCTATGACGTGAGCCCCGACGATCTCATGAGCCACAAGAGGATGTGGAACATAACCAAGGCCCGCAAGCACTTCTATTGGGCCATCTTCCGCTATTTCCCCGGCGTTTCCCTGCTCCATGCTGGGCGTCTTCTCGGGAAGAACCATACTACGATCCTCCATGGCAGGCAGAGCTTTGAGGAGGATTACAACATCGAAATGGTTGGCGTTGTTGACGAAGTTATGGGGTACACGAATTGATGTGGGTACTTATCGTTCTCATGTGCACGACAGGGAAGTGCGAAGTTGATTCTGTTCCGGGCGCATACACAACCCTTGAGAAATGCAAGGAGGCTGCCCGGATTGCCTACGAAGAGGGCCCAACACTAGGCCCTCCGATCCATGGGATTTGCATTCCGGCCCCGGATGGCCTGTACGAGTCGTTCGAGTAGAATCAGCCGCCTTAGCTCAGTTGGTAGAGCACCTGATTTGTAATCAGGGGGTCGGGAGTTCGAGTCTCTCAGGCGGCACCATATAATCAAGTAATGGATTACGCTGAGCTAATCAACAAGATCCCCGAGAACGAGAAGCCTGAGATCCTCAGGCTTCTTCGTGCTTTGGATGAGGCCAAGAAAGTCGAGGAGGCCCGTGAGCACTATCTTCCGTTCGTTAAGGAGATGTGGCCGGGCTTTATTGATGGCAGGCATCATAAGATCATGGCGGATGCATTTGAGCGGGTTGCGAACGGCTCTCTCAAGCGTCTCATCATCAACATGCCGCCCCGACACACAAAGTCGGAATTTGCGTCATACCTCCTACCTGCTTGGTTTCTGGGTAAATACCCCGGAAAGAAGATCATTCAGACGGCACATACAGCCGAATTGGCCGTAGGCTTTGGCCGTAAGGTTCGAAATCTTGTAGGGAGTCCAGACTACCAGAAGGTGTTCCCGGGCGTGGGACTGCAATCCGACTCCAAGGCTGCCGGGCGCTGGTCAACGAACAAGGGTGGCGAATACTTCGCTATCGGTGTCGGTGGCGCTGTGACGGGTAAGGGCGCTGATCTGTTGATAATTGACGATCCGCACTCCGAACAGGAGGCCATGATGGGCCAGTTCGATGTGTCGGTATACGACAAAGTGTTTGAATGGTACTCTTCCGGTCCTCGGCAGCGTTTACAGCCGGGTGGTGCTATCGTGATCGTGATGACACGCTGGGCAAAGAGAGATCTTACAGGCCAGATCATCGATGCTTCGATGAAGAAGGAGGGGTCCTCCGAGTGGGAGGTCATTGAACTTCCGGCCATCATGCCATCTGGAGACCCTCTTTGGCCGCAGTTTTGGTCAATTGACGAGCTTCAGAAGCTGAAGATCGAACTTCCGATTTCCAAGTGGTCGGCACAATATCAACAGGATCCGACCTCGGAGGAGGGTGCGCTAATCAAGCGCGACTGGTGGAATATATGGGAGGGAGACAACCCCCCTGCATGTGACGCCGTTATTGTTGCCATGGACACAGCATTCTCAAAGACGGAGCGTTCAGACTATTCGGCTTGTGTGTGCTTCGGGGTCTTTGATCATCCAAACGCCAGCGGCAAGCCTATCCCAAACTTGATCCTGTTGGATGCTTGGAAGGACAAGCTGGAATTCCCGGAGCTAAAGGCTACCGCCGTCCAGTACTACAAGAACTGGAAGCCTGATATGTTCATAGTTGAAAAGAAGGCATCTGGCGCACCTCTGATTGCAGAACTCCGGAACGCCGGTATTCCCGTTCAGGAATACACACCAACCCGGGCTACGGGCGACAAGATTGTTCGTGTAAACGCCATTACAGACATCTTTGCCTCTGGCGTTGTATGGGCTCCCGACGAGGGTTTTGCTGAGGATGTGGTCGAGGAGTGCGCCGCATTCCCATCTGGCGATCACGATGACTATGTGGATGCCGTAACCATGGCTCTCATGCGCTTCCGTCAGGGGGGCTTCATGCTCCCAACAGATGAGGACGATGAGGTAGAGCTACCCAAATTCCGCAAAGAGCCGTTTTACTGATATAATCAGTGCAAATACAGAAAGCTGACGCATGGAACCTTACATCCCCATTTCTCCGGAAACCCCGCCCATTAACGTAGATGTGCCGGGTGAGGAATTTGGCCCTACGGTAACTCCGGAGGAGGATGGGGGCGTAACTGTTGATTTCAGCGGTGCCGACCCCGACCTTCAGCCCCCTGAGGAGCATGGGGAGAATCTCGCTGAATACATGGATGATGGCGATCTCGCCTCCCTCGCTGGTGAGCTTATTTCCGATTTTGACTCCGACCTCAATACGCGAGAGGAGTGGGAAAAGGCATATATTCAGGGGCTTGATCTCCTTGGTCTGAAGATTGAGGAGCGCACGACCCCGTGGCCGGGCGCATGCGGCGTCTACCACCCTGTGCTGACTGAGGCGGTGATTCGCTTTCAGGCTCAGACGATCATGGAGGTTTTCCCCTCTTCAGGCCCCGTCGAGACAAAGATCGTCGGAAAAGCCGATGAGGCAATCCTGAAGCAGGCGCAGCGCGTCAAGCAGGAAATGAATTACGTGGTCACGGAAAAGATGCGTGACTATCGCTCCGAAACAGAACAGCTTCTATTCCGCCTACCCTTGGCTGGCTCCGCATTCCGGAAGGTCTACTACGATACGCTTGAAAGCCGTCCCGCAGCCGTTTTCGTGCCTGCGGAGGATTTTGTGGTGGCCTACGGCACAACAGATCTCGCCGCTTGCCCGCGTTACACTCATGTGACGCGAATGTACCCGAATGAACTTCGGAAACTGCAGGTGAGTGGTTTCTACCGGGATATCGACATTCCTGTCCCGGCACCCGACTTCTCATCTCTCCAAAAGAAGTACGACAAGGTAAAGGGCGAGACCCCATCTGTTACTGACGATCCACGACACATGGTCCTCGAAATGTGTGTTGATCTCGACCTTCCGGGGTTTGAGAACGAGGACGGCATTGAGTTGCCGTATGTTGTTACCCTTGAGAAGTCCAGCCGGAAGATCCTTTCAATCCGCCGGAACTGGAAGGAAGGTGATGGCACATTTACCAAGCGTCAGTATTTTGTCCATTATCAGTACCTTCCGGGCCTTGGTTTTTACGGCACTGGCCTTATCCACCTTATTGGTGGCATCGCCAAATCTGCCACCTCCATTCTGCGTCAGCTTGTGGACGCGGGAACGCTTTCTAACCTCCCCGGTGGTTTGAAGGCCCGTGGCCTCCGCATCAAGGGCGACGATAACCCCATCATGCCGGGCGAGTTCCGTGACGTTGATGTTGCCTCTGGCTCAATCCGCGATTCGATCACCTTCCTGCCCTACAAGGAACCGTCGAGCGTCCTCTACCAGCTTCTTGGCAACCTCGTTGATGAAGGCCGCAGGATTGGCTCCATCGCCGAAATGGATGTGGGTGATTCGAACCCCGAAGCCCCTGTCGGCACAACCCTTGCCCTCCTTGAGCGTTCAATGAAGGTCATGTCCGCCGTTCAGGCGCGCGTACACGATTCTCTGAGCCGCGAATTCCAGCTTATCGCCGACGTTATCAAGGACTACATGCCGCCGCAGTATGAGTATGCGACGGCTGACAGCGATGGTGTCGAATACAGCAGGCAGGATGATTTCAATGATCGCGTTGATATCATTCCGGTTTCTGACCCGAACGCCTCCACGATGGCGCAGAAAGTCATGCAGTATCAGGCGGCACTCCAACTCGCAGAGCAGGCTCCTGATGTTAAGTACAACAAGGAAATCCTACACAAGCAGATGCTGCACGCTTTAAACGTGCCGAACGTAGACCTGATCATTCCTCCGACTGAAGCTGTCCAGTCTACAGACCCGGTGTCGGAAAACATGATGGTTCTCTCTGGCAAGCCTATTCAGGTGTTCCCTGAGCAGGATCATGATGCTCACATCAAGGTCCATACATCCTTCATGCAGGACCCGATTTACCAGCAGTTCATCTCGCAGAACCCGAACGCCCAGCAGTATATTGGCGCGATCCAGCAGCATCTGGCTGAGCACTTTGCCTACTCTTATCGTCGCCAGATTGAACTTAAGCTTGGCGTAAGCCTGCCGCAGATTGGCGAGCAGCTTCCGCCGGATGTCGAGAATGACATCGCAAAGCTCTCTTCCGTGGCCGCTGAGCGTCTTCTCCAGCAGCACAATCAGGAGCAGGCAGCCGCACAGCAGGATCCGAACGATCCTCTTACAGTCATGCAGCGCGAAGAGCTTCGCATCAAGGAAGAGGCCGTCAAGGTCAAGCGCATGCAGGCTGAGGCAGATGCGCAGTACAAGGAAGACAAACTCGCCCTTGAGATCGCGAAGACTGTCAATGAAACCGGGACGCCCATCTGATGCACGAACTTGACATGATCAAGAAGAAGATTCGCCACCATATGAATGAAATTGCTGATGATTTGGCCGGTGGTGCCGCCATTGATTATCCTAACTATCGGTATCTTGTTGGCATGGTTTCTGGCTTGGCATTGATCGAACGAGAGATCTTGGATTACCAGAAGGCGAAGCAAGAAGAAGACTAAGCTTTGGGTATGTGTATTTGTTGCGTTATCATATGTTTACACCATCAATGGTGCATCTCGCCGTAAGGCGCACAACGTGAGAAACGCATGTATACAGAGACTAAGCTGTCGAAAGACATCTTGGACAAGCTTCCCAAGCCCAAGGGCTACAGGATTCTTGTCGCGATTTCCGGAGTCGAAGAGAAGACAAAGGGCGGGATTATCCTACCCGATTCCGTGAAAGCGAAGGAGGAGACCGCAAGTATTGCGGCTCAGGTTATTGATATGGGGCCGGATTGTTATGCCGACCCCGACCGCTTCCCTAGCGGGCCTTATTGCAATGAAGGCGACTGGATCATGATCCGGGCCTACAGCGGCACAAGGTTCAAGATTGGTGACAAGGAGTTCCGCCTTATCAACGACGATAGCGTCGAGGCGACACTCTCTGGGCCGGAAGGGATTGAGCGGGCATGATGATTGACAACGAGGCCGATGACATCGAAATCGGCAAGTCTCCCGAGACGGACGAGAGTGCCGTAGGGGAGACTGGTCTTCAGGTCGAGGTGATCGATGACACCCCGCCTGAAGACAAAAACAGGCCCCGTCGTACTGGCGAGCCGGATCTCCCGAGTGATGACGAGGTCGCCCAGTACAGCGAAAAGGTCAAGAAGCGCATCTCGAAACTCAAGTATGAGTTTCATGAGGAGCGCCGAAGGGCTGAAGAGCTTGAGCGTCAGCAGGCGGCACTTGCCGACTTTGCAAAGCGGGTTCGTGAAGAGAACCAGCACCTCAAGAAGGCTCTTCAGTCTGGGCAGACGATCATTGCCGACCAGATGCAGGTTCGCGTCGAGTCGGAGTTTGAGAACGCGAAGCGCCGACTGCGCGATGCCGTCGAGCTTGGCGATATTGACAAGCAGGTTGAGGCGCAGAGGGATATTGCGCGCCTGACAGTTGAGGCCGACAAGGTTAAGTCCTTCCGGCCTGTTGAGATTGAGGAGACTGTCGAACCGGAACCCCGGTACGAACAGCAGACTCCTCCGCCGAAGCCGGATGCTAAGACTATGGCTTGGGCGAAGAAGAATACTTGGTTTGGTCGTGACCGCGAGATGACGGATTTCGCACGTCACATTCACGACCGCCTTGTTGTGTTTGATCGTGTTTCTCCTGCTACGGACGAGTACTGGGAGAAGCTCGACGGGGAGATGCGGAAGCGCTATCCCCACATTGCGCCGGATGCGGATGAAGACGAGGAAGTCAGGGCCCCGCAGCCGAAGCAGAGCGTCGTGGTTGCTCCTGTTAAACGAAATTCTACTCCGCCACGCAAGGTCCAACTTTCTGCCTCTGAGGTCGCCATCGCTAAGCGCCTCGGACTTACAATCGAGCAGTATGCTGCCGAGAAACTGAGGTCCATCAATGGATAAGCGCACACCTCGCGAAAGCGAAAACCGCGAAGCAACTTCGCGCAAAAAGTCTTGGGCTCCGCCCACGGTACTTCCTGAACCCGACAAGAAGGACGGCTGGCGTTATCGCTGGATCCGCACTTCGACGCTGAACAACGCTGACAACACAAATGTGTCTTCGAAGTTCCGTCAGGGCTGGGAACCAGTCCGTGCTGAGGAGCATCCTGAGATTACCGTTCTCCGAGACCGCAAGAGTGATTTTGCGGAAAACATTGAGGTTGGTGGCCTTCTGCTTTGCAAGGCACCGGAGGAGACGATGGCCGAGCGTGACGCTTACTATCGTCAGTCTGCAGAAAATCAGATGTCTTCCGTTGAGAACAACTTCATGCGCGAAAACGATCCGAGAATGCCGCTTAATAAGCCGCAGATTGAATCTCGGGTAACATTTGGCAAGGGGCGCGGTTAAGCGTCCCACAATGAGGTAAAGAAAAATGGCTTCTACAGCAGCCCCTTACGGCCTGCGGCCCATTAATCTTATCGGCGGTCAGCCCTACGCTGGTTCGACCCGCATGGTTAAGATTGCGAGTGGGTACGCGGCTAACATCTTCTACGGCCAGCCCGTCACCCTGAACTCTTCGGGTGTTCTGGTGGTCGAGACCGGCACAACTGCGGTCGCCGCCAATGGCGTCCTCGGTGTGTTCCTCGGTTGCACCTACACTGACCCGAACCTTCGTTACAAGGTGTTCCGTCAGAGCTGGCCGACAGGCACCGTGGCTTCGGACGCCGAAGCCTATGTGGCTGACGATCCGGATGTGGTCATGCAGGCTCAGGCCGGTGGCCCGATCACTCAGGCTGATCTTGGCGCGAACATTGCCTTCGGTACATCGTCTGGTAACACGACTACCGGCAACTCGACCCAGCCGCTGGCCACAACCCCGGCCACGACAGCAACCCTCCCGCTCCGCATTGTCGGTTTTGTTGATGGTCCGGATTCGACCATTGGCGATGCCTTCACCGATGTTCTCGTCAAGTGGAACATGCCGAGCAACAACGGCACGGCACTGGTTGGGGGTCATTCGTACATGAACCCCCTCGGCGTGTAATAGGAGAATATAGAAATGGCTATTTCACGCGCACAACTTCTTAAGGAACTGCTCCCCGGCCTGAACGCCCTGTTCGGTCTGGAGTACAAGAAGTACGAAAACGAGCATGAGGCGATCTACGAGACCGAGACCTCTGAGCGTTCGTTCGAGGAAGAACTGAAGCTTTCGGGCTTCGGTGCTGCCACGGTCAAGGGTGAAGGCACAGCCCTTCGCTATGACAACGCTCAGGAAGCTTGGGCTGCCCGCTACAACCACGAAACGATTGCTATGGGCTTCTCCATCACCGAAGAGGCGATGGAAGACAACCTGTACGATTCGCTTTCGTCCCGCTACACGAAGGCCCTCGCTCGTTCGATGGCCTACACGAAGCAGGTCAAGGCGGCGTTCCCGCTGAACAACGGCTTCTCTGGCGGTTCGTTTGTTGGCGGCGATGGCGTCACGCTGTTTAACACTGCCCATCCTCTGGTTTCGGGCGGCACAAACAGCAACACGCAGTCCACGGCTGCCGATCTGAACGAGACCTCGCTTGAGGCTGCCGTTATCCAGATCGCCGCCTTCAAGGACGAGCGTGGTCTTCTTATCGCGGCTCGCCCGCGTAAGCTGATCGTTCCGCCGAACCTGATGTTCGTTGCCACCCGCCTGCTGGAGACTGAACTCCGTGTTGGCACCGCCGATAACGACATCAACGCCATCAAGACCAATGGTGCGATTCCGGAAGGCTACTCGGTCAACCACTACCTGACCGACACCGATTCGTACTATCTGATCACAGACATCCCGAACGGCATGAAGCACTTCGTCCGTACCCCGATGTCCACATCGATGGATGGCGACTTCGATACAGGCAACGTCCGCTACAAGGCCCGCGAGCGTTACTCGTTTGGTGTCTCGGACCCGCTTGGCATCTGGGGTTCCCCGGGCGCTTAAGCCTAACAGACCCGTAGAGAGGGCCCCGCTTCGGGGCCCTTTTTATTTGTGCTAAAATCCTGATATCCCCCACAATTGGGTGGACCGGGCAATCCGGCTCAAACAGACTGTCCCGGCAGACGCTTGCAGAGACTGTTGAGCTACATCCTGCAAGGATAAACAAATGGGTATCACCACATTTTCCGGCCCGATTCGGGCTGGCAATATCTTCAACACGACAGGCACTACGCTTGGCGAAGACGTGCGTAACGTCGGCTCCGTTATGATGGTCCAGTACGTCCCTATCACGCAGAACGCTACAGCGACCGCCCTTGGTACGACAATTGTCCTTCCGGCGAACAGCCACATCACCAACATCCAGATGTTGAATACCGTAGCTTGGGATGGTGCCGCCAACACGCTGAGCATTGGCACGACAGCGACAGCCACTGAATTGGCTGATCTGACTGCCATGCCTGTTGGCCTGAACCCCCTTACACCCGGCGCGAACGCTACAAAGGCTGCCTCTTGGGATGACACTGGTACGGTTGACAGGCGTATTTTTGTCAAGTCGGCCAATGCTGGTAACGGCGTTGGTACACTGACTGTCCGTTACATTCAGGCTCACGACCTCCAGTCTTCGCCGTAATAATTTAAACTAGGTTGGGAGGGGTATATACCTCTCCCAGCCTAATATTCTTAAGCAAAATTCGAGGAACATTACATGCCCGGCTGGAACCTCACTAATCCTGATACTAACAAGTCCCTACCCTTTAGCGGCGTGGCGGGATCTGGTGCTGCTGGCGCTGCAATGTTTTCGCCGTTCCCCGGGGCTCAGGACCCCGTTGGGAAGATGCGAGTATCAAACCCCACCTCTCTGATCGATACTGACTTTGAGTACGGTCAGCAGCCGACGAAGTGGGAGTCCATTGGTCTGGCAAATAACCGCCAGAGCACGTATTTCATCCCGCAGGCAGCGCGCGTTGTAACTGCAGTCACTGGCGACGGCACCCGAAATGTTGTTGTGTCCATGGCAGACACATCTGGTTTCGTGGTCGGAAGCCCGATTTTCGTTCAGAACGCATCTGACAACAACGCGAATGGCTGGTATTATGTAACAGCCGTAAGCACGAACGTAAGCGTTACATACGTTGCCGCCGCCAACGTTGCAATCGGTAATCAGTTTTCTGCTGAGCGAACATTCGTTTATCTTGGCTATTTCTACACCGGCTCTGGCATCAGCCTGTCCAGCACTTCGGCCTTCACAAGCGTTGGCACAACTGTCACATGCACAACGGCGACACCCCACGGTCTTTCAGCCGGTTCTCTCATTTATGTTATTGGCACGACTGCCGCGACATCTGATCCGCCGAACGGTGCTTGGGTCGTTGCCACAACACCCACGAACAACAGCTTCACCTTTGTTGTTGTTACAGCACCTGTGGGGGCGATTACAAACACCGCCGGTCAGGTAAACCTTTTTGCAAGAAATTCTGGTGGCGTCGAATCCCGTCCCTTTGACGGCGGTGTTGCGTTTACGGCTGGCTCTGCTCAGCCTGATGCACAGCAGATCCGACAGACCCGCAGGTACTTCAGGTATCAATCTGGTAAGGGCATCCAGTTCTCCACAGGAACAAGCCTTAAGCCAGCCCTGTTCGTGAACCAGATTACATCCGTTGGGACCACGGTTACTGTTAGTTGTATTTACCCTCACAACATGAGTGTTGGTGCTGTTGTTCAGGTGACTGGATGCGCTCAGCCCCAATACAATGGCAACTTTACAATCACCTCTGTGACCGGGCTTACGTTCACATACACAGCCTCGTCTGCTCCCGCTGCGAGCCCCGCGACAGGCTTCCCCATCAGGGTTTCTCCTTTCTCTTGGTATGGCGCATCCAACCGTGTCGGCTTCTTTGATCAGCAGAATGGCCTGTTCTTTGAGTTTGACGGTCAGACGCTTTATGCAGTCTGGCGTAACAGCGTACAGCAGATTCAGGGCACCGTTGCCGTAACTTCTGGCTCAACACTTGTTACCGGAACCGGAACTCAGTTTGCGACATCTGGTGCCTTGGCGGTCGGTGATTTTATCACCATTCGTGGTCAGTCGTATCGGATCACCACAATTCTGAGCGATACAGCCATGCATGTTTCCCCCGAATATCGGGGGACATCTGTCAGCGGAAGCATCATTTCAAAGACTGTTGACCTTCGCGTCCCCCAGTCTCAGTGGGCCGATCCCCTTGATGGCACCGGGCCTTCTGGGTACACAATCGACCTGACGCGCATGCAGATGTTCTACATCGACTACTCTTGGTATGGCGCTGGGTTTGCTCGCTTCGGCGTGCGCACGACAAACGGTCAGATCACGTATGTGCATCAGCTTACGAACAACAATGTTCGTTATGAAGCATATATGCGATCCGGCAATATGGCGGCTCATTATGAGTCGAACGGCATCAGCCCCGTGACGCAGATCACATCGACATTGTCGAACGCCACGACAACAGGCGGCTCAATCAATGTCGTTAGCACGGAAGGATTTGCCCCCTCGGGAGTGATCAGGCTTTCCAACGCCGCTGTTGGTGGAACGGTAGAGCATATTTCCTACTCTTCAAAGACAAACACATCGTTCATTATTGCCGCGCGAACTCAGGCTGGCGGCAACGGGACGGCCCAGACATTCACGTACAGCGCAACAGCGCCGGTTGCTGTCTCGTTTGTTTCTCCGGACTCGCTCCCCTCTCTCTCGCACTGGGGTTCTTCGGTGATTATGGATGGTGGCTATGATGATGATAAGTCGCTCATCTTCAACTACGGCATGACAACGCCGATTACAACAACAGCGACAACTCCCCGAGTCCTCATGGCGATTCGAGTTGCGCCCTCTGTTGACAACAACACAACCGGTCTTTTTGGTGCCAAGGCCATCATCAACCGCATGCAGCTTACTCTTGACAGCCTTGGGTTCTACACAACTGGCACGGGCTATCTTATCAATCTTGTACTAAACGGCTTCGCCAGCGGTTCGTTTTCGAGTGGTTTTGTCTCCCCGGTCCAGCAGGCTGGCGGCGTTACGTCATCCCTTGCCCAGATTGCGTTGAACACAAACGCCATCACGGTCACTGGCGGTGAAGCTGTTTTCGCTGGCTACACAAATCCGACTGGCGTAACGACATTCAATCTTGAAAATGTTCGCGACCTTGGTAACTCCATCCTTGGTGGCGGCAGCACAAATACGGTCCCCACATCCCAGTCGGGATTCTATCCTGATGGTCCGGACATCCTTTACGTTGTCGCGGTCCCCCTCTCTGCGACAAGCTCCACAATTCAGGCTCGCCTGAGCTGGAAAGAGGCGCAGGCGTAATGGCAAAATCTCCTGCATGGCAGCGTAAAGAGGGTAAGAACCCCAACGGTGGTTTAAACGCAAAAGGACGCGCCTCCGCTAAGAAGCAGGGCATGAACCTGAAGCCGCCACAGCCTGAGGGTGGAAAGAGGCGCGATTCTTTCTGTGCCCGCATGTCGGGGATGAAAAAGAAGCTCACATCTGCCAAGACGGCGAACGATCCGAACAGCCGGATCAACAAGTCGTTGCGAGCTTGGAACTGCTGATGGGCCGCACCAACGAAGCCCTCTGGTCCCGGGCAAAGGCTGAGGCAAAGGCCAAGATGGGTGGAAAGCATTCTGCCCGCGCCATGCAGTTGGCCGGTAAGATCTACCGTGACAAGGGTGGTGGTTACACAGGACCCAAGACCAGCGCGCAAAAGTCGATGTCCAAGTGGACAAATGAGGACTGGGGCACTAAAAGTGGGAAGCCCTCTGGAAAGACCGGAGAGAGATATCTCCCCAAGAAAGCCAGAGAGGCCCTCACACCCTCTGAATACGCTGCCACAACCAGAGCGAAGCGCGAAGGAACAAAGCAGGGTAAACAGTTCGTGAGGCAACCCAAGAAGATCGCCGCGAAAACGGCAAAATACAGGTAAGGAAAATCATGAAGACCGCATTTGCTACAGCTTTCTCTATTCTCTTTCTGACGGCTACAGCCCACGCTGGCGATGCCTATCCGGCGTATACCAAGGACAAGAGTGCTTGGTGGGTTAGCGCCATGTTTCTTGGCCCCGTGGTTGGTCTTGATGCCGTTGGTCGTGCTGTCGAATTGACCGGCAAGGATCAGGAAGCCTTCAAGCCGCTCCACAAGGCTACTGTCGGCATCGCCAAGCATGCGGGCACACCGGTTTGCGGGGTTCCTGCGGTCGGCACGGTCTGCAAGTGACCTGACACCCACTCCATAGGGGGGACGTTTGTGGATATGAGCGAAAGAGTGGAAGTATCTGTCGGTAAACTTGAGGTTCAAGTTGATCGACTGGAGACAGATGTGACCGAAATGAAGGGTGACATCAAAGCCATCCGTAGGACGCTCGACTCCGTTGGTGGTGGGTGGAAAACTCTTCTGATGGTCGCTGGATTTGCAGCGGCCATCGGAAGCTTTGTAACAAAAATGATTGCAGCATGGCCGTTAAGATAATCATATCGCTACTCGTAGCGATCTTTATCCAAGTCACGGTGGTGAAAGCCGATGAATGCGTCACGGTTGACAGTTACGTTGCTGGGTTGGCCAAGGAGAGGATTGCTCTTCGTGGTTCGACCTCTGCTGCGACTGAAAAGCTGGCTAAGCTTTTCAACCAAAACAGAGCCGCCAGAGGACAGCCCGCCGCAGAAGTCTCGATTTTCCTTTTTGGACTCGTGACGGCGGACAACGGTAATCAGGCTATTCTTGCGGCTGCCGCCGACAAGAATGGATGCGTCATCCCAAAGACAGTGACCCTGCTTTCTCTGCGGCAGTGGGCTGAGTTCATGACTGCCGCTGGTGTTTCAATTAGCGAAATTATTCCCATGGATGGCGCGTGATGGAACTAAGTGCATCATCGAATGCCAAGCTTAAGGGTGTCCACCCCGATTTGGTGCGTGTTGTAAACCGCTGTGCGAAGGACTGGAAGGACAAGCAGTTCACGTTCGGCATTACATGCGGCGTTCGCACCCTTGAGGAACAGAAGGTTCTCGTGAAGAAGGGGGCCTCCAAGACGCTCAAGAGCAGGCACATTCCAGCAAAGAATGGTTACAGCCATGCTGTCGATGTCGTTGCGTTCATCGACGGCAAGGTCCGCTGGGATTGGCCTCTCTACGACAAGATCTCCAAGGCCATGAAGGCTGCGGCGAAGGCAGAGAAGGTCCCCGTTGAGTGGGGTGGGGACTGGGTTTCTTTCAAAGATGGACCACATTATCAACTTCCGTGGGCAGCATACCCCGGAACAAAAGTAACATAACTGGAGAGCAAAATGACCTCTATTTTGGAAAATCTCAAAGGCAAGAAGACCTATATCGTTGTCGGCACATTCCTCGCCTGTGTGGCGATTGAAAAGCTTGGCGGCATTGACATCCCGGGCTTCGCCGTTGAGGGCAACTGGCTTGAGATGACGCTTGCCATGCTTGGCCTCGGCACCCTCCGTGCTGGTATGGCTGGCAAGTAATGTATTACTGGCTTGCGGGAGTAGCCATTCTTGTGGCTCTGTGCGTCGGGGTTTATTTTGCCGCACGCACGCCCGCATTCTGGGTTGCCCTCGTTACAAAATTTGTAGCAAACATGCTCCCTGACATCAGGGAGTACTTCGCCAAGAGAAACACACCAGAAGTCGAGTCTGAGATGGCGAAGTGCGTTCGCATGGGCGGTCAGTGGGATAACTTCAACAAGAAGTGCAGGTTTAAATAATGGCCATCTCCCGAACAAACGGTGGAAAGCAGCTTGCAAACCCCGGCAAGGTCAAGAAGGTCATGCATGAGTTCAAGGTTAACACCCTGAAGTCAAGCTCCGGGAAGCCCGTCACAAAGAAGTCTCAGGCTGTAGCAATTGCCCTCTCTGAGGCTAGGGCCACAAGAAAGAGGCGTCCTCGTCGCCCCAAGAAGGTTTAAACATGGTCAAGAAGGTAACAGCCCCTAAAAGCTACGACCCCGGGAAGGGCCGTCCTAAGGAGCATCTCGCTTACTTGAATGAGCGCGAGATGGCGTACCTTCGATCCATCAACGGCAACAATATGGAACGCGGACCCCGTGGGCTTCCGTCGTTCCCGCCTGATGATTCGCTTGGATCTAACTCAGGCAATTCAAAGCCGACAGGCGGTGGCAGCAAGGGCCCCGGAGGTCCCAGCGGCCCGAACAGCGGCCCCTCTGGTGGCCTTGGTGGAGGTGGCAAGGGCGGCACATCAAGCCCTAGTGCGGGCTCCAAAGCAGCCACATCAAGCGCTCCTAAGGCAAGCACATCTACCCCATCCACAAGCTCTTCATCGCCCAAGACGCCGTCAAGCCCGATGGGTGGTCAGGGCGCGAGTTTCTCCTCGACAAAGTCTGCTTCAAGCTACAACAAGGACCGCACTGTCCAGCAGAAGGTCCAGATCAATGACGCTCGCAGTGCCGTCAAGAATACTCCTGCGGCACGGAACGACCTTGCGGTAGGTGGAATTAGAAGTTTAAACGTTGGCCCCATGGGGACGCCTGTAAATGTTGGCAGAAGTGCCACGTCTCTTCCCGCGAAAGTTCCCAGCAAGTCAACACAGCAGGTCGGCGTTCAGGGATCAGTCCCCATTCCGAGGATGAACCCGCTCAACGATCCGGCAAAGTTTAAACTAGGGTCTCCGGACATACTTCAGGGGATCAACCCTACCGCGCTCAGCAAGCTTGCCCGCCTTCAGGAGGCCGTCAACCAGCCCCTGACCATTTCAAGCGGTTACAGAAACCCCCTGCTTAACAAGCGGGTTGGCGGGGCGAAGATCTCTCAGCAAATGCGCGGAAATGCTATTG
>ERZ1032909.3-NODE-3-length-33698-cov-10.284487_pt1 | contig 33698 bp, 49 predicted proteins | sample MGYA00517092_ERZ1032909 | MGnify/ENA primary metagenome ERZ1032909 (study PRJEB33719, sample SAMN04262469) | wastewater metagenome | biome: rural village; feature: reservoir; material: water | place: El Salvador | collected 2013-02-13 ...
CAGCGCAAGTTCTTTTGCCAGCACCTTGCGCCCCATCTGGGTGACAACGCTGCCTGCATCAACTAGACCGCGCCTACGCAGCGACCAATAGGTGCACCAACTGCCTGGCTTCTTGTTAGCTAGCTTGAACTTCCAGCCCATCGCAAAGTGCTTGAGCATAAAGACTTGGTGGTTTGACAGACTCATGCTTGGCTCTCTTTCTTGGCATCCATGCACTGCTTGCAGATGAACTTCATTGGCCCACCCTTGAATGTCTTGATGTGACCTCCAATGGGCGACTTCTCTTGCTGACACTTCCAGCACAGCTTCTTCCTGACATTCATAGCCTTCTTGTTTGTCAGCTCTGGGTTTGCCGCCATCAGATTCTCGGCGACGATGCTCTTCACTTTTTGCCCACGCATCACACTCTCCCCGCCAACAGCTTGCGATCTTGCTCAAGCACCAGCTTGCGTGTCTTGTCCAACAGCTCGCGGTAGTCCTCAACGCGCTGCATCTCAATGCTCAGTGCCTCAATGAGCGACTTGATGTGCTCTTGCATCTGTCGGTACTCGCCATTGGCGTTCTCGCTGTGGACAACAACGCCGTTCTCATCGCGGTACAGCGCCACATAGTCCTTGGTTCCTTGTATTTCACTCATTCAGTTTCTTCCCATGTAAAGCCGCGATACCCGCAGTCAGGGCAGCGCAGTTGATATTTCGTCCAGCTCAGGCTTTCGGTGTCCTTGTAGTTCAACACCACGGGTCTGAGCTCCGATCTGCAGTAAGGGCAGGGCGCTGGCTCTTGGTCATCACTCATGGCTTGCACTCCACATGGCCAGCAGCGCGATGAGCACCACGGCCACCACCGCGCAGCCGATGACCAATACGGTGATCAGCATCAAGATGTTGCTCATTGCTGTGTCTCCAATGCCCAATGCAGGATGGCCAGGGCGTCAGCCTCGTTGTCATCGGTGACTGGATGACCCTTGAGCTGCATCGCGTTGATCATCGCGGCCTTGCTCGCGCTGCCAGAGCCCGTCGCGTGCTTCTTGATCGTGCCCACTGGCACGCCCTGATAGGGGATGCGGTGGTGCTCACACCAAGCAGTCAGCGTGGCCATCAAGCCGCCGTACACATGAGCTGCGTCAACACCTTGGTGGCGTCTGACTTCCTCAAAGTAGACAGCGTGGATGTCACCGACTTGGCCTTTGATCTGCGACAGCCACTGCTTGAAGCGCAGAAAGCGCATGCCACCGCCTTCAAAGCGGCCAGGCTTGAGTGACACCCAGCCGTGGGTGATCGTGCCGTCCAGCGGTCTGCAGGCCCAGCCCGTAGTGGTGCCCAAGTCCAGCGTCAGGATGTTGGTGGTCATAGCAGGCTCCTTTGCTCAAAATCTTCTGCGCAAGTGCCGTTTGCCCCATCAAACAAAGCTCTCTGAGCTGCTGCTTGGTCAATCCTCTTGCATGCGATGTCGAAATACTTGGGCTCGCGTTCAATGCCAATGAACTTGCGGCCCATTTGGATTGCCGCCACGCCTGTTGTGCCGCTTCCCATGAATGGGTCGAGGATGGTCTTTGGGTTGCCTGCCTGCTGGATGCACCAAGACATCAAGCGCACAGGCTTCTGGGTTGGATGAACTGCCCCGTCTGCCATCAGCTCGACACGGTTCATGGTGCAGATGCGAAGCGCAGCCTGCATCGAAGTCCAAGCAAGCTCTCCGTCGCTTTGATTTATGCGCTGGCCATTGTCCCACACCAGCCACTTCATCGTCGGCGGCAAGAGGTCGGCAAAGTAATTTCCGCCCCAGATCACATGAACTTGCCCAGCAACAAGAATCTTCTTGAAGACATCTTGAGACGGTCTTTCTCCATCCCATCCCAAAAATTCGTATTCCTTGCGACCACCATGACCGCCTGTGGTTCGCTTCTGGCCATCCTTGTTGATGCCATACGGCGGGTCAGTAATGACTGCATCCACTTTGGGCAGTGTTGGCAGCACTTCCATGCAGTCCGCTAGGTACAGGGTGGCGTCACCGATTTGCTCGACTCTCATAGCAAACCCCTCTCTCTGAGCTTGTTGACATAGAGCTCAAGCGATGGGGCAGGGGGCTCGACCATTGACAGGTCTTCGGTCAGCGCCAGCGCCTCATCAATGACTTGCTGTGGCATGTCCATGCCTTCCCTGCGCATGTCCAGCAGCTTGTTGGCTTCTTGGTGGGTCATTGCTTGATCCCCGACAAGAAGCGTTGCAGGCGTGGCTGCAGCTGGCCATACTTGTTGGCCAAGTGCTCGCGCACCAGCTCGTCAATGATGCTGGCGCGTGACCGGCGTTGATCTTCAGCCGCTGCGTCAAGCAGGGCGCGTGTCTCAGGCCGCAGCCTGATGAGAAAAGGGGTTGTCTTGGTGGTCATGTTTGTATAGCTGTTTGAAATACGCAGGCAAATGTACTTGCAAGCCGGCAAAACCCAAAGCCCGTGGCAATACCCGACAAAAGTGCAAGGTTTATGTCTTGAGCTGTTTTGGAATATGTATATACAATGCACCCATGTTCAACGCGCAGATGAAGCGCAAGGAGTTGCAAACATGACCAACAAACAAAAATACCTAGCTTTGACAGCACGCATTGAAGCCGCCTGCGGCTTTGGCTTTACAGATATGTGTGTTGATGCAGAGAATTGCGGAGTCAAGCACGATGACTCAAATGAGTTTTGGGCTGCGATGTACAACTCGCTTCACAATTCAGCTGGCATGCGTTTGAGCGAAGCAGGCATTGATCCTGCGTCAGTTGGTGTTGATTACTAAAAACAGGGGATCAACATGACTACCAACACCACCAAATTCGTCGCTTATTACCGAGTCTCAACTGACCGCCAAGGTCAGTCTGGCCTCGGCCTTGATGCACAGCGCGCAGCTGTGGCCAAGCACATCGGCACAGCAGAGCTGGTGGCCGAGTTCACCGAAGTTGAGTCTGGCCGCAAGAATGACCGCGAGCAGCTGGCTGCAGCCTTAGTCACCGCCAAGCGCGCCAAGGCCGTGCTGGTGATCGCCAAGCTCGACCGCCTGGCACGCAATGTCCACTTCGTCAGCGGCCTGCTTGAGTCCAATGTGCCGTTTGTCTGCGCCGACATGCCCGAAGCTGACCGCACCTTCTTGCAGATGATGGCCGTGTTTGCTGAGTGGGAAGCGCGCAAGATCAGCGAGCGCACCAAGGCAGCGCTTGCCCAGGTCAAAGCACAAGGCCGCACGCTCGGCTGCCCAACACCAGAGATCGGCAGCGCGGCCGGCATCGCCCGCATCCAGGCCAAGGCCGACGCCTATGCCCAGCGCGTTGGCCCCGTTGTGCGCGACATCATGAACCGCTGTGGCGCAAACACACTGCGCGACATCGCTGCCGAGCTGACTATGCGTGGCATTGAGACACCACGCGGCAACACCGACTGGCGCGCCAGCCAGGTCAGCAACTTGCTCAAGCGCATCTGATGGACGCGCTTGCAGTATTCGTCATCTTGGCCATCATTGGCCAGTATGCCCTGATCAAGTGGCTCATCCACAAACATGAGCACCACTTGCGACAGACCCAGCGCCAACACCGCGCCAGGTTCTTTGAGCAGGCAGCAAATCAACAGCAAAAAACTTTTCACGAAAACAAAGGGGTCCCAAATGACTGAAGAAACTACAAGAGACAAGATCGAAGCAGCTGCAGCCTTTGTGCTGTGTGTCGTGATGATCGTGGCCATCGCAGGGGTGCTGTAATGCCAAACAAAATCCCACCCTACAACACCGGCAAGCTGCGCATTGGCAGCATGTATGAGCCGCCACGCTACAACAACATGACTGAAGATGAAAGCCGGCTGCAAAACGCATTGCTCGGCATGACAGACACCACCGACATTCAGCGCGAGAAGGCAGCATGGGGCGTCATCTTGTTTGTGGCCATCATTCTTTTGCTGGTGATTTATGCACCGCGTTGAAGTTGGCCGCAAACTGCGCGACTCACAGCTCGACTTTTTTGAAGTCAGAGATGAAGAGTTCTTGGCACAGTGCCGAGCTGTCGCTGTTGCGCACGCGCAACAACATGGCACGGTGTCAATCAATGATGTGCGCGAGCGCGTCAGCATCCCCATCGGCATGAGTCCATCGGTTCTAGGCGCTGTCTTCAAAGGCAAACGCTTTGAGTCTGTTGGGTTTACCGAAGCAACCCACGCCGCAGCCCACGCCAGGGTCGTGCGTGTTTACAAACTGGCAGACAACAAGGAGCATTAAATGGCTGGCAAATTAACAGACGACAGAGAGATGAGCGCATCGCGCTTGCCTGGGCTTATGGGCTTCAGCAAGTACAGCACACCAAATGATGAGCTGCAGTTCAGCATCAACGCGATTGACGGCAAGGAGCGCCCTGACATCGGCAACGAAGCCATGGCATGGGGCAACACACTTGAGCCGGTCATCTTGACCCAGGCTGCGCAGCGCCTTGGCCTTGAGTCATTTGATGTCGAGATCACCAAACCCTACACACACCCAGACATCGCGCTGCAGTGCTCGCTTGACGGCATCGGGTTTGGCAATGGCCAAGAGATCACATCGGACCCAGACAAGGGCATTTATGTAGTTGGCCAAGACACTATCGTGCTCGACGGGCCTGGCGTGCTTGAGGCCAAGCTGACCAAGACCATGCCTGAAGATGTCCCGCACCTGGCGCGTGGCCCGATCCAGCTGCAGGGCCAGATGCTGGTGACCGGCCACAAGTGGGGCGCTGTCTGCGTGTTGTACCAGGGCATCGAGCTGCGCGTGTTTTTGTTTGCGCGTCACCCAGAGACACAGCAGGCCATCTCGCAAGCAGTCGAGCTGTTTGACAGCAAGCTGCTGAAGTACAAAGAGACTGGCGAGATCGACTGGTATCCACCGGCCAGCAGCAAAGAGATGGACCGCATCTACCCCACAGCTGCCAGCAAAGAAGAAGTGCCGCTGCCACTCAACATCAGCGAGCTGGCGCAGGGTATCTTGGAAAACAAGGCTGCGATCAAAGCTGCCGAGGCCAGCATTGACGAAGCTGAGAAGCTGATCAAAGAAGCACTTGGCCAAGCCGAGAAGGGTCGCGCCGGTCGCTTTGTGATCAGCTGGCCGATGCGCAATTACAAAGCAGCAGCCGAGCGCCTTGTGCCGGCCAAGCCTGCCTACAGTGTGCGTCAGTCCACACTGTCAATCAAGGAGTGGCAAGAGTGAACCTGCCAAACCGCCCAGCCATCAGAGCTGCTTATGAGCGCGCCGTTGTCGCGCTGCTCAACATCACAGACATTGAAGAAGACGAAGCTGAAGTGTTCATTGACGCGATGGCCGATCTGATTTTCACCACCATGCAAACTTACATTGAAGAGGAAACAAATGACACAGTTGACCACCACTAATCGCCAAGGCTTCGCGCCTGCCACCATCACTGAAGCCATGGAGTTCAGCAAGATGCTGTCTGAGTCTGCCATGGTCCCCCGTGCCTACCAGGGCAAGCCGCAAGACATCATGGTCTGCGTGCAGTGGGGCTATGAGATCGGCCTGGCCCCCATGCAAGCCCTGCAAAACATCGCTGTCATCAATGGCAAGCCATCGGTCTACGGTGACGCAGCCATGGCGCTGGTGCAGGCAAGCCCTGTGTGCGAAGACATCGAGGAATACTTTGAAGGCGAAGGCACACCCAACCCAATCGCTGTGTGCGTGGCCAAGCGCAAGGGCCGCAAGCCCGTGGTCGCCAAGTTCTCAGTCGAAGACGCCAAGCGCGCAGGGCTGTGGGGCAAGCAGGGGCCATGGACCGCATACCCCAAGCGCATGATGCAGATGCGTGCCCGTGGCTTTGCGCTGCGCGACGCCTTTCCCGATGTGCTCAAGGGTTTGATCACCGCTGAAGAAGCGCAGGACTACCCAGACGAAGCCAAGCCAAAGCAGGCACGCGACATCACACCACGCAACCCTTTGGACTTGGTCGCACCACCTGTTGCAATTACGCAACAGACATCTGACCCTGTCGTGATTGAGCAGGCGTTTGCGCAAGACGCTGAAGCTGAAGAAGTGCTGGCCAAGCAGCAGCCGGTTGAAGAGTTCAAGCAGCAGCTGGCCGACGCTGGCGTTGAAGTGGTGCACATTCCCGAAGTGACAGACACAAGCTCACTTGATGAGCCGGCTGTTGTGGTTGGGTTTGCGCTGCTTGTGCCTGGCAAGGCCGAGCCGTTTAGCGTGCATGGCAGCATTGATGAATGGGCAGACGCATACGAAGACCTGGCCGACAAGACCGCACGCGCTGGCAAGAAGCCGCCACGCGAGCGCATGACAATCTTGCGCGAGCTGCGTGAGTGCAATGAAGCCACGCTCAAGCGCGTTGACTCAGTCAAGCGCGTGCGCCACACAGTCAACTACAACAGCCGACTAAAGGCGCTTGGCGCAGCTCAGTGACCCAGCGTGGCCAGGACCGCCTTGTATCGCTTCTCGCGGTCGGGCAGTCCTATTGTCCCGCCGTTGATCTTCTTGGTCAGGCCCACGAAGTCATCGGCATCGGCCAGCGCACCGCACTTGTTGACAGACCAAAACCAAGCAGCCGACAGAGCTGCATACTCTGGTTCAATCAGCAGGTCTGGGTTGCTCACGAAGTCAACGCCGAGCGATGTGCTGCAGCGGGTCACATTGTCTTTGCCGGTTAATTGCTTAAGCCCGCGACCGCGGTACAGCCACCCCTCACCAGACTCAGCAGGACCGTTGCCCATACGACCGCTGTAAACCAAGTTGGCGATGAGCTCCGGCTTGCCGGAAATGCTGTTGGCCACAGCTGTTGGCGTCAGCTTGCCCTTGTCATCTTTGACCGGCTTCTTGTCTGGGCCAAGCACAGCAAAGCGCTGTGGCCAGCAAGCCGCCAGCGTCGCTGCTTTGTAATTCAAGTTCTCCACCAGCATGGTGTAGCCACCAGACTCATGCGCAGTTTGCGCCAGCCACGCGGCCACCTGTCGCTCAGACTCAATGCCAAACCTGGCCATTGCCTTTTGCACATGCGGTAGCCACTTCTCAGCCACCTCACGCTTGATGCCTGCAGCCGTCAGTTGGTCAATGCCTGGTGTCATTGGCTTTGCTCCTTTTGTTTTTGATCAACATCCTCTTGCGCCTTGTTGCTGCTGCCATAGAAGAAGCGGATCAGCGAGTTGACCGCAGTACCGATCAAGAAACCCAAGATGATGTTGATGAAGTCGCGGTTGCGGTTTTCCACCGGTGCAAATGACACGATGAAGAAGTAAGCAAACGACACCACTGTGATGAACCAGGCATAGTGCTGGCTGAAGCGACGGGTTGACTCGTCTGCCATGTACATATCGGTGGCGCGCTGGGTTGACTTCTCATCAAGCGCAGCCATAAATTCGCTGTGACGGTTGGCCTCTTCTTGCAGCTTGGCGTTGTACTCAGGCGTGGCCTGGCCCTCGGGCTTGAGCTCCATGCCGAGCTTCTCTTGCACAGCGTCAACACCCTTCTCGATGACTTGGTCAGCGACCTTGTGCATCCCGTTGTTGATCAGGTTCGCTACGATCCCCGCGACTATTGGCAGCATCTTTCAGTCCTTTCAATTCAGCTTTCAACTTCTTCAACTCACCCAGCTCTTTGCGAATCTCGGCCTTTGTCCTGGCTTTGTTTTCCAGGTGATCAATGGCCACCAGCACTGTCACTGGCAGCGCCAAGAACAACACCAGGGCAAGCGCGACTACAGCGGTGGCAAACCATCTGGCATCTTCGCGTGCCATCCGAGCGACAACATCAGACCCCACAGCCATATCACCACGAACGCCACCACCGCCAGAGCCGTTGCCCTGTCGATACGGTGATTGCGCAGTAGGTCGCGTTGCCATGCTTCATCTCTTTCTCTCTTGCGCTTGACCTGCCGTGCAAACTCCTGCTCTTCAAGAATCTGATCGTACATTTTCAAGAAGCGTGAATAAATGTCGCGCAGTTCCATCGGCGCGTACACCATCGCTTCTCTAATCTGCACTGTCATGTTCTCAAGCTGCAGCTCAATCTCTACCCTGTCAAGCGCACTGTCTTCAACCGTCGTCGTCGTCTTTGAGACTTCTTCCAGCTGAAGGCAATGCTCTTTCAGCTGCCTGCGAATTTCAAAGAATGTCTTGAGCTGCTCGCATACTTGGTGAATGGCTTGGGTCTGGTACTCTTCATAACTCAGCTCTGAAGGTTTGCGATCTGCCTTTTTCGCCAGAGGCTTGGGCGCTTCGACTGCGACCGCGACTGGCGTTGACTTTGGCTTGTCTTGCTTGCCACCAAGAAGCCCCTTGATCCAGGACCACAGCCCAGTGACTTCAGAGTAGATGGCCTTTGCGTCACCAATGCCTTGCTCAACAGTCTTCTTGAGCTTGCTGATTTCGGCCTTGCCCTCAGACAACATCTGACAGCCTTTGCGCACAGCAGCAACAGCTGCTTGCGCGGCCATAAGAAGACTGATCGGGTCCACATCACAAGCCGATCAGCTTCTTGAAAAACTCAGCAGCAGCACCAGGCCCAAGCAACACAGCAGCGAGCACGGCATAAATCCAATACTCAATCTTGGTCATGCGCTTGTCGCCCTTATCGAGAGTGTGCGTGATTTGCTCATAGCGCTGTGCGCAGATGGCCTCGTGCGTCTGCAACTTTGCTTCGGTTGTAGAAATCATGTCGCTCATTCTGGTACCTCGTCAGCAGGCTCAGGCGTGTTGCCTTCTTCCAACCATTTCAAATAGGCTTGGTAGTCTGTGTTGGCGGGGTCGAAGGGGATAAATGTGTTGTCGGCTATACGAAGCACACCTTTTGATTCGGTTACACCCGCATCCATTTGTCGTGGACCGATTGGAAGTAATTTGTACATTTATAGCTCCGAAGAAATGCTCAACCATTGGTTTGCTTTAAGCGATGTAAGAACACAAGTCCCTGCACCACCAGCACTTGAACCCGTCAATAAAGAGTAAGCAACAGATGCAACATCACCTGTAGCGGTTGTGTCAACAGCCATTGAACCCGTCCAAGGAAAGCTGCCAGCGGAAGTGTTTGTTCCATAACAAGAAAACAAATCAGAGCCAACTGTTGTGCTCAATGAAATGCTTGGGGTTGCCCGTTTAGCTACCCGCCAAGGTATGTTTATATACACCGAGTTACCGCCGTATATGTATGAAGTAGAGATCATTGGGGCAAATGTAGCCCCGCCATTCAACCTCTCAAAATACCGCTGACACAAAGCCAACTCAGTACCATAAGGTCTGTAATCAAACGATGTGGCTGTGCTGCCTTTTTCAAGCTGAACGCCTGTGATGTAGAAGGTGGCGTTGAGTGTGTTGATGACTGATGTCGTGCCAGTAGCACCGTTGACATTTGCTGCTTGCCACGAACCCGCAGATGCGCTGCGTGAAGAACCAGCGCCAAGCGAGAACACAACTTGAAGGCCAGCGCCGTTGCCGCCGACCCAAGTGCCAGTTGTGTCCATCGTCAGCGTGACAGTCTTGAATTCCCAAGTGTCTGCTGCATTGATCGTGTAGGTTGCTGCATAACCTCTGTTGGCTGCTGAGTTCTTGAATGAAACGCTGAAGGTTCCTGTGAGACTTGAACGCGCCCAAAAAGACAAAGTGACAGTGGCAGCGCCAGCAGCACCCAAACCAAAATCGGAACAGTTGTACCCTTCAATCCATTGACTGATGTAAGCGCTTTCTGTGGAGCCAAGTGCTGATGCGGCAGTAGTGGTTGTCCACTTAATAGAATTCGTGAAAGCCGTAGATGGGACAACACTTGACTGTTGCAACGAAAACGCACCGCCAGTTGTGTTGTTAACTGCACTCCATCTGTCTACAGAGTAAACGGCGGTTGTGATAGCAGCCCCCGCATTACGCTGGTCGATCATCATCGCGCCGTTGATGATGCGGTTCTTCATCCCGATGTTGCCGCCTTGTGCAATGCCTTGCAGCTCTGCGCTGTAGGCTTGTACATCAGTGCCAATCGCAACACCTAAATTTGTGCGAGCTGTTGATGCGCTTGCCAATCCACTCAAGTTCCCAGACTTTGCCAAGAACAAATCAGGGTCAAATGTTGCCGCCTCTGCAGCAGATGCCGCAGCCGCTGTCGCTGAGTTTGCTGCGTTTGTTGCGCTTGTTGCTGCAGCGGTTGCCGAGTTGCTCGCGTTGGTCGCGCTGGTGGCAGCAGCCGTCGCAGAGTTGCTTGCGTTTGTTGCACTTGTTGAAGCGTTGCTCGCGCTGGTGCTGGCGCTTGACGCGCTGCTCGCTGCGTTTGTTGCGGATGTGCTCGCGTTGCTGGCAGATGTGCTGGCCGATGACGCAGAGCTGGCCGCATTGGTGGCCGATGTACTGGCAGAGCTGGCAGAGCTGCTGGCAGATGATGCCGATGACGCAGCAGCTGTCGCGCTGTTGCCAGCGTTTGTGGCCGCAGTGCTTGCTGTGCTGGCCGAGCTTGCAGCGTTGGTCGCAGATGTTGAAGCGGCAGATGCCGATGTGCTTGCAGCAGACGCGCTTGACGCAGCAGCTGTGGCCGCTGTCTCGGCATTTGTCTCAGCTGTCTCAGCGTTTGTCTCGGCGGTTTCAGCAGCAGCCTGGGCAGCCTCGGCTGCGTCTGCTGCGTCTGTCGCAGCTTCAACATCAATGATCAAGGTCCACTTTGCAGAGTCAGTGTTTGTGCTCAATGGCTGCGAGCCGCTGGCAGTGTGCGCTGTGTTGCAGTAGTAAATGTTGCCGTTGCTGGTGTCCTTGACAATGTCGCGCTTGTTGTAAGCAGTTCCAGATGTCCAGTTGCCACGGTAGTCGCCGATCACTTCACCGGTTGTTGGGTCGCCGTTTGAGTCAAACGCGAGCACCTTGCCTGCGCGCACAGACGCACGGGGCAGGGTCATGTCAATGGTGGTCGGGTCAGTCTGTGGCGCTTGCAATGCGCGGCCCAAGCCTTCAGCGTTTTGCTGGTTGAAGATGGTCTGTTGGTCCATCTCATCATTGACCGTGTTGGCAAAGAAGTCACCACCGGTCACGAAGTCTGTCGTGCGCTGAATTGTGCGGTTGCCAACAATGGCGATCTGATCTGCACCGGTTGGCGATGCGGTCAGCGTGATGGACCCAGTGCCGTTGGCGTTGATGGTCACCGTGTAGTCGGTGGTCAGAGTCAGCAGCGCGTCGTCTTTGTAAACAGCGATGTCGGTATTTGCAAGAATCTCAAAGCTGAAACTGTACGGGCCAGTGCCGTCTGCTTCATACACAACCCTGCGAGTCACATTGGAAATTGGCACGCCCATGATTCAATCCTTCCTATTGGAAATTGTACGGTTTTACTATGGTTTGTAATAGAGGCCATTAGCTTTTCTCAGCTCATCAAGCTCAAGAATTTTTGCCGATAGCGTTGGGTCTTCAGTCTTGAGCTGGCGCTTGGCAGCGTCCATGTATTTGGAATGCACAGACTGAATTGCCTTTTGTTGATCATCAAGCGCGAGCAGGTCAAAGCCTGGTGTCTGAATAGTCTGCAAGATGGCTTGACGCGATGGCAGCTCTTTGCCGTAGATGGTCAGCAAGCGGTTGTATTGCGCAGCCTCCATCTCGATGCCGTCGATCTTGCGCTCTGGCATGCCGACCGGTGAACCGAGTCGCACCAGCGCGTCGTCAACTTCAGAGAACTGGGCGGGGCTGACCTTGGTTGGCAGCACAATTTCCCATGGCTTGCCCTGGCCCTGCATGATCGGGTCACCCCACAAGTTGAGCGACTCAGGCAGCGCTTGGTTGAAGTAAGGCAGACGGCTGCGGTACTTGTTGAATGCCTCAACAAACCCACGCACACCCATTGGCAAATCAGGGTTTGCCCTAGTGTCGCGTGCGGTTGGGTCCAGCATGCGCTCAATGCCGGCCACCAGCGAGCTGTACGCGCCAGCAGGCGAGCCGCCAATGACGAAGCCACCAAACTGTTTGACCAAGCCATCGACAATTTTCTTGCCGTCCACCTGGCCTTGGCTGTTGACGCCCAACAGCTTGGCGATGTCAGCGATGCCCTGCAAATATGGCTGCTCTTTCAGGTACTCATACAAACCGTATGTCGCACCCAAGAAGACCTGCTCAATTTTGCTGGCGTCTGGTTCATGCTTGGCATACTCGGCATAGTCAGCAGCGATGGCCAGCAGCGCGCTGGCCGGCTCCATGCCGCTGAAGCTGTAGTAAGAGTCGCCCACCTTGAGTGAATAGGGTTGCCAGCCGTCACGCATCAGCGCCTCGCGGTCTGCCTTGCGGTCAGGACCACGGCCAGTGATCAAGCCCTCGGCAGACATCGCGCCGAATGTGGCCAGCAGTGATGACCCAAGCGTGACCTTGGCCAAAGCCATGTCGCGGTACACACCACCTTGCGCCATCTCTTCGCGCCAGCGTGATGACAGCGGTGCAAATGGCGTGCGCTCCACCACGCTCAAGCCGATGTTGGCCGGCGTCTTGAAGAATGGCACGACCACCTTGAGCGCTGGGTGATTGAAGACTTGCTGTAGGTTTTTCAAAGCAGGTGGCAAATCGGCTGTGAATGTGCCGCGCTGGGCAAACAGCACAGCTGCTTCGTCAAGGTCGCGTGGCGGGGCAGAGAATAAACCCTCGACCTCAAGCTGCGCCTTGGCCATGGCCTGAGACTCAGACATGCCGGCGTCAATCGCTTCACGGTAGACCGCTTTGCCGCGACGGGTGATTTGAGTGTTCAACTCCATGCGATACAGCACACCCTTGAAGAACTCGTCTTCGGTCATCAGCGCACGGCCAGGCACGGTGATGGCTGTGCCGTAGTAGTCGATTGCCTTGCCCAGCCACTTGTCCGGCTCAATGCCCATGGCTGCAGAGCTGATTGGTGGCGTGTCAAGACCACGCTGTGCCTCAATCTTGCTCATCAAGTCATTGGGCTGGTTGTTCTTCCAAGCCTTTGATGCCAGCTCTAAGCCTTCGGTGATGCCATTGCGCAGCGACTGCACCATGGTAAGCGCTTCGTCATAGGCGATCTTGTCAGCGTCGGACCCTGGCACAAGCGCATTCCAGCTGCGCACACCAGGTGGCAGCACATTACTGTAGAACGCACCAATCAAACGCTCTGGGATTTGGTACAAACCAAACATGGAGTTTGACACCACATTCTTTGCGTGCGATACAGGCGACGACAGCAGCCCGTTGATATAGGTGGTGAACCAGACATCTTTGACGCCAGACATCATTGACTTTTCAATCATCGCATTCTGAGCTGCGCGTGACTCAAGCGCCAGGTATGACTTGGCCATGTCCTGCAGCGCAGCGTCGCCACCGTACTCGTCGAGCACCTGGCGCACCACAGCTGCGTTGCCTTCGCGTGGAATGCGAAACACTGCCAGCGCACGGGCTGTTTCAGTCTGCATGCCCTTGACGCCTTTTTGAATCAAGCCATGGAATGCGATCTGCTGGCGCAGCTTGAGCTTGTCCACATCGGTGGCGTTGCCGGTGTTGACCAACTTGAAAAGCGAGTCCAGTTCATTGGCTGAAGACTCAAGCACCTCAAGCGCTTTGTATGTCTCAACAGCGTTGGCCATCATGCGGCCATCATTGCCCACCAAGCGGGTCAGGAATGACTCGCTGATGCCGTTCTCTGCGGCCTTGGCTTTGATCTCATCAAATGTCACAGCCTTGGTCTTGATCTTGAGCGCGTCGGCCACGCCACCCACAATGGCAGCAGCGTCATCGGTCTGGTAGCGCGCCAGGTTGAACGGCTCTTCAACCACACCCATGGCCACCTCTTCAGCGCTTGGGCTTGGCTTGCCAGTGCGCATCTCAGCGCCACCGGCTTTGCGCGCTTTCACAGCGCCAGTCACTTTGTCTGTCAGGGTTTGGTCAGCTTCTTGAATCAATTTGAACCGGCCAGCCTTGGTCGCCTCTGGCAGCTCACCAGCTGCAGCACGCGCAGCGTCAGGCACAAGCGCACGCTCTGCCTTTGCGCCCTGCTTGGTGATCAGCTGGCGCAGCGCAGCGTCAACAGGCCCAGCGACCTGGACGCCTTCAGACATGGCCGGTGTGCCGGCCTCTGCGGTGTCTTCAGTTGGTTGATCTGGGGGCGCGTCTGCACCAGGCATCGGCTCAAGCTGGACCTCTGGCGCTGCGGCTGTGGCCGGTGCAGCAGGCAGCATGCCTTCCAAGCGTTGGTCAAGTGGTTGGATCGCCATTTATTTGTTCTCCTTGTCCTGCGCCGTTGCGCTTGGTGCGGTTGTTGCTGCAGCTGTAGTTGCCTTCTTTGATTTTGCAACAGCTTTGACGGCTTTTACTTGGCCAGCTGGCGCAGTCACTTCACCGATTGACTCATACGGGTTTTTGCCAGTGCCAACTTGACCCACATTTTGATCAAGCCACTTCTTGATCTCATCAGTTTTTGGCAGCACTGTGTCTTGGCTTACAGCAACGCCCATCTTGTCCAGCAGCAAACGCCCGATGCCTTCCAGGTCACCAGGCAAACCAGCAAAGCCCTGGGCTGCACCCTTGACAGTGGCAGCACCCATATCAAACAGACCGGTTGCAACATCACTCATTGGCGCATTTGTGCGACCCTTGCCAGCACCGCTTCCACCCATGGCCAACTGCACACCATCAACAGACGGCTCTGTGGCCACCGGCTCGGCAGGCATGTCAGGGAATTGCTGCGATGTCAGCACTGACAGATATTTGTCTTCAATCGGGCTGTAAGCCATTACTGATTCCCTTCAGACTTGGTGAGCAGCCTTTCAATCTCGGCCACTTGTCGCAATTTGTTTGCATCATTGCCAGCTTTTTGACGCAATGCTGGCAGACTTTCTCTGGTAACTGGCCCAGTAATCCAATCACGGCCAGGCTTGTAGCTGCCATCGGGTCGCTTGGCAAAGTCATCAAGCTGCTTGCGTGCAGCCTTGGCCTCTTCGCTGTTGCGCTTCTTCTCAAGGTCTGTCTCAATTTGTGTCAGCACTTGACGCGGCGTGATCACCTTGCCGTCGCGCAGCGCTTGCGTTTGAATCTCAAGCGCATCAGCGCGCAGCCTTTGCAGTCGCTCAAACTCAACGCCCTTGGGGTCAATGACAGTCACCTGGCCAGGCATGGTTGGGATGCCGGCCAGCCGTGACAAGCCACGGTCAAGCTCTTGGCTGTCGCGTCGATCTTCAGTGTTGAGCAGCTTGAGCGCACCGAGCGCTTGCTTGCCGTTGATGCCACCAGCACCAACCCTTGACCAAATCTGATCAGCGCTGCTGATCGTGCCGTTGTAAATGCCGTTGATCAAGTTGAACTCAGCTTGAGCGTTGCCACCGTTGTTGGTGTCCATCAAGTCCTTGAGCACACCAAATGGCACAGCGCCTGGTGCTGATCTGGCCACGCCAGCGAGCTGGTTTGCCAGCGACTTGCGCTTGGGGTCACCGTCAGGCAGCGCATAAATTTGTGTCAGCAAGCTCACCGCTTGAGCTTCGCCGTTGCGCTTTTCTTCAGCGCGCTTGGCATTCTGCGTGTCAATGACTTGGTTGTTGGCCAGCATGAAGTTAGCGACCACTACCTTTTTGTCATCGTAGTTCATGCCGGCAAAGACATCTTTCATCTTGCCAACATCACCGACGCGCAGCTTGGCCAAGCCCTGCTCAAAGTCAGTACCAAACTCAGCGCTTGTCACGAAGCTCGACACCGCGCCAATGCGTGCGGCCTTGTAAGCTGCTTCAAATTTGTCGCTGTATGTTTTTTGCAACGCTGGGTCGGTCATCAACAGCGCGCTGTTTTTGACTGTCTCACGGTAGACATTGGCCAGGTCTTCAACCGAGCGCACGCCTTGTGTCTCAGGGTCAACCCAGTAGCCACGGGCGATTGACGCCTCAAGCAGTCGCACGCTGTTGTCAAAGTCTGCGTCAAACTTCACTAGGCGCTGGCGCTTTTGCAGCTTGATCTCTTCTTCAGCTGCCTTGGCCAGCACGGTGTTGCCCATGGTCGAGATGGTGGCGCGGAATTTCAGCGATGCCTCTGGGTCCACATTGGCCAAGCTGCGGCTGAAGCCGTCCATCATCACACCGATCTGGTTCTTCACCTGCTCGGTTGTCGCGCCACCCTGCTCAACCGCGGTCAACAGCGTTGACAGTTTGGCACGCGCCTCGACCTCAAAGTTGTTTGACACTTCAAACGCACGGGCCTTGCGCACAGCTGCGTCATACACATTGAATGTGCCACCCAGCTTCAGCGGCTCGGTGTTGCCCTCACGCGCAGCGCGCAGCTGTGCGTCAGTGATCGGGTTGTCGGCCACATACTGCATGCCGGCCTGCTGCGCTGACTCTTTGGCAATGCCAAACAGCGTGCTGCTCAAGCGGTCGAGCTGCTGGGTCAGGGTCTGTTGGTAGTTGGCTGCGGCCTTGAGGCCGACATAGTCCACCTGCGGTGCGTTGACCTGCGGCAAGACCGCGCCAGGAATGCCAACATTCTCAACGCGACCGGATTGAAGTAGTGGTAAGTCTGCCATGGTTCAACTCATGAAAATGGGTTTTTAACGGTCTTGGCAAATTCAAGCGCGCCTGTTGTCAGTGTAGCGCCAGCAAGTAATCCACCACTCTTGACAGCAAACTCACCAGCCAAACGCATCTGCTTGGCCTGTGTCTCTGCTGCATTCATTGTCAGCTCTTTCTGTTCCTTGGCTGCGAGCACCATGGCAGACGCATCTTCAAAACCCAGCAAACGGGCCGTCAGAGCATTCAAATTGGTCACACCCACATCTCGGTATGTCGCGGCCACATTCTCGGCCTGCACGCCCGCTGCAGACCCCTCGCTGTAGACGATGCCGTTGGCAGCAGCGCGTGCTCGCACAGCAGCGTTGGCGCGCTCCATGTTGCGCAGCAATGTGTTGCCGGCAATGGTGTAGTTGACCGCCTGCATCTCGGCTTGCTTGAGCTTGCGGCCAGCCTGAATGTTTGCATACTTCTCATCTTGGTCAGCTCTGATCTGCGCCAGGCGCAGCGTGTCAGCAGCCTGCACCTCGTACAAACCCTGAGTGTAGTAAGCCGCAGCCTTTTGTGACTCGGCCTTGGCCATGTCTGTCAACAGCGCAGCATAGGGTGCAGCAGCGCCAATGCCACCCTGCACAGCTGTAAACAGCTTGCCACCAGTCTCAGCAAGACCCGTCCAGTCAAAAGTCGAGTCGCTTGAAACCGTGCCGTCGTTTTCGTAGTAGTCAGCCATCATGTACCCCCAGACACAGCGACCTTGTACTCAAGGCCAAGCAGCGTCATCTTCAAAGGCAGCGACTGCGACACCTCAACCGCAGCCTCACGCGAATAGCCCAGCACACCGTTCACACGCTTGATGCCTGTGAACTCTGGTTCAGGATCATCAAGCAGCGGATTGTCAAAGATGCGGAATGGCACTGAGTTGTTGTTCAAGATCAAGTGCTGTGTCTCATTGACGACAGCGTTGATCTCAGTGATGCGCTTCTTGAATGCCAAGCGAGTGCCAGTCTGCAGCTTGATCTCGACCGGCATTGTCTTGGCATACACGGTGAACGGCAAGCCCACCTCATAGCTGGTTGTGCTGGCGCGGTCAAATGTGATTGACCCGCTGCTCACAGTCTCATTGCTCTGTGGCACGCCATCACAGATCACATTGAGCGACTCTGCTTCATGCGGCAGGCTTGACTTGCTGGCAGCAGCGCCACCAACAAACGCGCAGTCTGTGAAATAGCTGTACCCAAACAGCTCGACAAAGTACCGCGCAGTGCCGTTGAATGTGCGCTTGACCACGGTGTAAATGTCAGTGACATCAATGGCCACATCTTTGAACTCACCGTCAGTGATGAACTCAGATGGCGCAGTGATCTGCTGCGAGCGCATGATGCTGAAGACAGCCATTGTGCCGTCATCGGCATTGGTCATCATCAGCAAGTCACCCTCATCGGTGCTTGTGCCACGACGCAGCGCGATCCGGCTTGGTGTCTTCAGCAAGTGGCCAGACAACAGCGAGATGCGCTGTGTCACATAGGTCAGCTGACTGTCAGAAAACAAGAACTCATTGACCGACTTGCCCTGGCGCTGCACATACACCGAGCCGGACTCAAGCGACTGCACGCGAATGCCAGGCTTTGTGCCATTGCGCGACACAGCCTTGAATGTCAGCGTCAGCGGGGTGATCGGGTCAGTGCCAGATTGCGGCACATAAAACTCACCACCGGTTGTGAACACCTGCAGGTCGCGGCCACTGATCATGTCAACAATGACATTGAGCTGCGATGTGTCCAGCGTCGCCTCAACAGCGTCGTCGTCCAGCGCCTGGGTTGGCACGAAGTCATAGAAGATGCCGATCTTGCTACCCCAGATTGTGGACGGGCGCGACTTGCTGCCACCGAAGTACAGCCGGCCTTCGTGGAATGTCACAGTGCGTGGCCAGCCTTTGCCAGAGCTCCACACACTTTCGTATCCGCTTTCATATTCCCAGTTGCCTTGGGCAATATTGCTTGTGCTGAAAAAAGGATATTCCACAACCGCATTAACTGTTGTCCCGCTTACATATTCAATAATGCGAGCACGACCTTGAGGCGTAGCGTTGATGTATTGACCAACACTACCACTTGTGAAATAAGAGTTTTGTGATGTCAGCGTGACATTCCCAGACACCGCGCTTGGCGTCAGGTGGCCAGCCGATGGCGTTGCAACAGATAGCGTAAATGCATATTTTGGAATGCTGTCAAATGTAACGCTGCTGATTGTCCAGCTGCTGTCGCTTGCACCGCGCACCAGGCGCTGTGGCTGCAAGTCTTCATGCACCAGGATCATGGTGTCAGCAGACTGAGTCCAGCACAGCTGACTGAGCATCGCGCCAGTGATGCTGGTTGTCAGATAAGCAGTGCCACCACCGTTGATGTTGGTCACCTGCACGCCGTCTTTGAACACATACATGCGGTTGTGCGTGAAACACAGCATGTAGCTGTCGTCAACAGAGAACTCAAACGGCACAAGGCGCACACCGTTTGCTGCGCTCTCTGTGCTGCTGTTTGGCAGCTCTGCCATGTACTTTGTGCCAGGGCGACGACGCATGCCACCCTGTGGCTGGATCACCACATTGGTGGCCTTTGACAAAGCGTTGTTGTACTGCGCCAGGTCAACCCGCGAGCGCAGCAATGGGTCCAGCTCGCCCGTGCTGAAATTGGTTTGGATGTCAACAAAGCGTGGCATCAGTTCCTCACTGCAACAAGGCTGTGATCTTCAAGCACATTGTTTGGCCGGCTCTGGCCGTCGATCTGCATGGCTGTGCGGAAATATCCACCACGGCCATTTTCTGCAGGGTCACCAACAGCAACGCGTTGCCAGTATTGCGCACGGTCAGACTGTTCGGTGATCGGCATGGCCAAGTGCCAGGCCATCATGTACTTCAGCAGCTGCACAAAGTATTGCGGCATCGCATACTCGCCAACGCTGAATTGGTAATCAATGTAGACCTCTTGCAGATTTGTCAGCAGACGGTCGCCTTGAATGTCCCAGTCTTTGTGCGGGTGCTCACCAACATTTGCCGACGCATAGACAGCGCGGGGGTTGTTGAGCTTGTCGCCTGGGAGTTGGTATTCGTATCGCCACACGCTTGTCGGTGTGGTCACCAAGCGTGCGAGCTTGATTTTCTTTGTAGCAAAACTCCACGGGTACATGACCAAAGCAGAGTCTCGAATGTCTGGGTAGAGTCGGTCACAAGTGCTTGACTCGTCAGTGCCGTCATTGAATGATGAGATCGCCTTCGACCCCAACATGATCAAAGCGTCTGAGCAAATTGAAATTCCTGTATCGCCTGCAGCCAAAGTTATTCTCCTTATACAAAACCAAAGCGCATCGTATAATGGCTTCTCATGATACTTTTGGAGAAGTTATGAAAAGACACGGACACACGATTGGCGGGAATAGAACCAAAGAATGGCGAGCATGGAATGCCATGATTCGCCGCTGTAAATACCCTTCCATGCAAAGATACAACCGATACGGTGGAATTGGTATTACTGTTTGCGAACGCTGGAATACCTTTGAGAACTTTCTTGCCGACATGGGTTTTGCTCCAAGCGAAAAACATTCTATCGGAAGGATTAACAATGCACTTGGCTATGAGCCCGCCAATGTCAAATGGGAAACACCACGCGAACAAAGCAGAAATAAGTCGAGCACGCGAACTCTTTCTTTGAATGGAAGAACAATGCCTCTCTGTGATTGGGCCGCTGAAACAGGTATTGGCAGAACCACAATTACGCAAAGGATTGATGTTTACGGCTGGACTGTCGAACGCGCACTCACCACGCCAAAGCGCTGAGATGTTGCAAGCGTTTAACAAATTAGCCATGTGAACCCCTCAATGTGAGAAGGGCCAGCCCCCGAGAACCCCCGAAAGCTGGCCCGCCTGAGACAACCCGATTTTAGTCGGTGTCTGTGTTGGCCAAGGTTGTGCCGTCGTTCACATCGACCACAGTACCTGTGTTCGACAAGACATACACCAAGGTGGCCACTGCGGTTGAACCAGTGCTGGTCACGCAGTAGATCAGGTCGCCAACTTCCAAGATCGAAGCCAAGGAGTTGAAATAACCTTCAGTGTTGACAGTTGCGATGCTGTCGGTTGTCTTGTAAGCGTAGACGCCAGGGGCGTTGCCACGCTTAGAAGCCGCGATGGTTGCAAAACCAGTGCTAGAAAATGCCATGATTCTTTACTCCTTAGTTGATCAAGATTCGCGGCAAGTGATTTGAACGATACCAGCAGCGTCGATGGCGATAGCACCTGCGCTGAAAATCTCGTTAACCAACCAGCTGGTCTTCTCGGGGACATAGTTAATTTCGGTGCGCATGCCGATGCCTTCACCGTAGCCAACAGCAGTCTTGTGGAAAGCCCACACGGTGCGATCGCTAGAACCGTCGATGGCCAAGCCACCTTCAGTGCGATCACCCATCACATGGAAAGTGAAGCCCAAGAAGGTGTTGATGTCGCCTTGCACCAAAGCCTTGACGCTGTTGAAGTCCGAAGAAGTCACAGCAGTCTCGGACAGCAAGCTGGCCAAGCTGTTGGCGTGGATGACGATGTGACGATCACCTGGGTCCACATTGTTTTTGTCCAACAAGCGCTTGGCTTCGCGGAGCTTGGCCACATTCAAGTTGGTGTCAGAACCACCGATGTCATTGCTCACGGTCAAGCTGGTGCTTGATGCGGTCAAAGCGTCGATGATCATTTGGTCTTGACGACGGCCCATGGCAGCTGCCACAACCTGCACCAACTCTTGGCGCTCGTCAAAGTTGACCTTGGCTTGCGAGAAGATGTCGCTGTATTCAGCGGCATTCCAGTCGGCCAGGGTCAAAGTGACTTGGCTGAAAGAAGCGTTGATGGGAGTTACATCAGTCTGGGGGATGCGGGGAGTTGCAACACCAGTACCGACTTTGGGGAATTTAACGGTAGAACCTTCGACACCACGACGCTGACGAACAGCACCAACCAGCATTGCTTTGCCCTGGTAGGCTTGTTTCACTTCAGCGTCAAAGAGTGTCACAAAGGCGTTAGAAAGAGAAACGCTCATTTTGATACCTCATTGAGTTTGTTGATCAGGGTTTAGCGCTCTGGTTAGCCTGAGAACTCAGGGCCGTTGCTTGCTGTTTGCGTCAGCCATTCGTCAGCATCTCGCTGCGGTCAGGGCCGATTGCTCGGTTAGCCTTGCGCAAATTGTATGGTTTTTTTACAACAGTGCAACAACTATGTTGAAATTTGTTTTGACAATAGGACAAGCCAAAGGTGATCCCCACCGTCTTCAGCCATCCAATAGGACTACTGCACCCATAAGGTCAGGCTTCAATTTCCAGAGCGCCCCTATCGGGGGCTAGTCGCCTTGATCACCCATCTGCTCTGTTCCTGTGATACCGCCTGCAAGTTCACGCGCTGGCTTGTCAGTAAGCGCATCTGTACATGGGTGCGGCCCAGACATGGCCCATTAGCTAACCCGCCCTGAGGGTTGCCCAGAAAACAGAAAAGCCACTTACTGCTGCGTCCGGTAACGGTTCCCCTCTCGGGGACAGACGCATGAGTAAATGGCTTCTTACCTGTTGACCGTTACGACAACGGTTTGAATTTTACACAAAAAAAAGACCCGCGCAATGGCGGGTCAATGGCTCCTGGCAAATTTATTTTATATTTTGCTGGAATAGGCGCTCGACCTTTTGACGGTATGCCGCGTCGGTCTTGTACTTGGGGTCTTGCACCATGGCATACAAATCATCTTTGCTTGGTGCACCTTCCATTTGAATGGCGTCCACCGGCACACGGCCCTCATACGCCTCACGAATTTTCATCAAAGCGTTGATGCCGCGAGCTGTGCCTCCCATGATCTTGAACTCTTCAAAGTCATCGGCTGACCAAACGCCCTTGTTCACCAGGCCACGGCCCCAGTTGACCATGCCTTCAAGAATGGCGCTGGCGTTTGGCCCCAGCTGCTTCATCTCGGCAGCCGAGTCAATGGCTGGGCCAGCTGCTTGGTCTGCGAGCTGCTTGGTCTGCGCGGCCAGCTCTTCAAAGGCAGCTTGGCTCAAGCCCCACTTCTTGGCATAGTCTGTCAAAGCCGTTGCGTCAACGCCTTCGGCCAGTACGCTGGTGTCATATTCACCGTCTTCGGGTGCTTTGTGCTTGCCCTGCGATATGGTCTTGCGCAGGTCAGTCCAGGACTTGGCCATGGCTTCATAGTTGGCCTCACCCTTGTCTGCGTCCCAAAAGTTGTTTGGCAGATATTCAGGCTTGGTCTTGGGTGCACCGGTGTCAACAGATTGGCCATCGGCTTTGTGGCTGATCTCGGCGGCTTGGGGGTTTGCTGCTTGGGTTTTGTCTTCCACTTGCGCGTTGTCAAGTAGGCCGCTTGTTGCGGGCTCGACGGTTGCTTGGTCGGTCATAGGTTCCTTGCTAGGTTGATGCGTGCCTCAATGTCCCGAACCACGCTTCGCTGCCCTTCGGCATAGAAGGCATGGGACGGGTCTGCGCCTGGCACTGCGATAGGCACATCCACATAGACAGCCTTCAGCCACTCAAGCAGCTTCTTGCCGTCTTCACTTGCGAAGACGCGAAGCGTCAGACGCGCCAAATCTTCGCGCTGCTGCTTCACATCTCTGACATCATCAGGGTTTACCACAATCGCTTCAAGCTCATCCCAGCTCATGCCTGCGTCCCTGCTGCGGCCTGGGCCATCTGCATCTGCGCGGCCTGGGCTTCAACCTGCTGGCGCTGCTGCTGCTCAAGCTGGAATGCACGCTCGGCTGCGGTGTTGCGCAGAGCTGCAGGCACACCCAGCTTCTCGCCCAAGTAGTCAATGGTGTCGCCAAACTTGACGGCCACCATGCCCTCTGGCCCCATGGTCTGGGTCATTTGAGCGAACTGCAGCACAGCGTTGATCTCGTCCATTGCTTGCGCGTTGGCCAATGGCGACTGCGGGGTGACCTTGACCTCAAGGCCGTTGACGCGCAAAGGCATATCAATCAGACCGCGCTCGTCCATCACTTCCATGATCTTGGCCACCAGCGGGATCATTGTCTCGTTGATCAAGCGGCCAAAGGCAGAGCCGAGATTCTGAGACAGCTCTTTCATGCGCTCGACAATCTCAGTAGCACTGCGTGCGCTCATGTTGTCAGGCGGCAGCGACTCGTCAAGCAGGATGCGCTTGACATTGGCGCGCAGGTCGTTGATCACCAGCTGGGTCACATTGAAGTCACCAGAGCGCGGCAGTGGCGACAGAGCTGGGCCTTGTGGCCCGCCATTGCGAGCGACGGGGATGATCGCACCAGGGGTCAGCTTGACCGTGTTGGGGTTGAGCACGCCATCATCGGCAGCGGTGTACACGCCAGCCACGGCCAGCGATGCGTTCTTCAGCAACAGCTCGATGGTCTTGTTGAGCGTCTTGATGTCTGGCAACGCAGTCATCAACGGGCCACGGCCGTAGATCTCACCGGCCACCTTCATGTAACGCGAGATGACCCAAGGGCTGTACTTTTTGCGACGGTAAACCAGCTCAGACTTGGATTCTTTGTGAATCACATGGTAGCAATAGTCACCGCGCTTGTGGTCGTACACGGTCGCCTCAAGCAGCTCGATGTCTTCGGTAGGCTTGTCTGCGATCTTGCGCGCCAGGTCAGCACCAATGTTGGCGTCTGGCCACTGGCGTTGAATGCTCTCACCCTTCATGCGCAGGCGACGGTAGACATTGTCCACCTGGCCATTCGCTCCCTCTTCGTAGCTTACCAAGAACAGCGGCACGGGGATGAAGTTGATCGGGCTGACATCATCACCTGGCTGAACCATCATCGCTGCAGTGCCCACGGCCAAGTCCAGCAAGAACTCACCCATGGCGATGTCGAAATTCGACTGGCGCAGGGTCGCAAACATCTTGTCACCGTACAGATCAAGAATGGCTTGCGCCTGTGGGCGTCGCTCAAACGGGATGTCCAGGCCAGCATCAAGGCGACACCACTTGCGCTGTGGCGGAAATACAACAGACTGCAAGCGGTTGGCAAAGCGCTGGGTTGAGTTGATGGCGGTCGAGTCAAAGACGCGCTGCATCTTCTTGCTGCCGGTGCTGCCACCTTCCCAGATGCCATACAGCTGGCGCTGTGGCAGGGCAAACTCATAGGCGTCTTGGTAGAGCTGCTGGAATTCGTCCTTCTTCTTTTGCGCCAAGTCTTGACGCTTGATGATCTGCTCAACGGTCAGGCGCATGCCGCCAGTGGGTTTGGTTGTTGCCATGTCAGTCTTCTTTCTCTAATTCGTTGCCACGCTTGGCGTCGGTGATTGGGCCGCCAGGCTCCCAAGTGTTGCAGGTGCGCGAAGCAGTGCATGGGATTTCCCACTCATCGCAATAGCCACCCGACTCACCAGTGTCCACCCATGATGGGTCAACCTCTGGCGGTGTCACCTGCTCATACTTCTTCATGCAGTCGTCAATGAATTTTGTCTTCCAGTAATGGCCACAGTTGCTGCACAGCATCTCACGGGCAGCGCACTCGCTCACATTCCAGGTCGCAGTCTTCTTCAGCCAAAAGAAGTTTTCAGGCGCTTGCGGATTGGCAGGGCCAAGCTCTGCTTTGACAATACAGATGCGGTGATTTTTGATGCTCAGTGCTTTGTTTTTCAGCACCGGTGGCACGACTTTTTCGCCTTCGTATTCCATCAGTCTTTCTCCAGTTTGTACTTTTCCAGCAAGTTGCGACCTTTTGCGGCCAGCCGTTTTGCTGCGCCAGCTGTGCGCGGCACTGGTTCACCCCATGCGTTTGCAGCCTTGGCCAAGCGTGTAGGCTCACCCTTGTCGTCAACCAGTGGGCCGCTTGGGTTTGTGTAGAAGCGGGTCAAGAAGCTGCCTTTGCGCCTGGCGCTTTGGCCAGTTGGGTTGCTCTCCTTGACGCCTGGCTTCAAGTCTTTGCTCTTACCAGAGCGCTCAAACTTGCGACGGCCAGCTTCAGTTAGCCCACCCTCTGGGTCTTCGTACTTGCTCACTTGACATCTTTCATCAGACCGTCTTTGCGAGCTGCGCGCTGCTCAGACAAGCCAATGGCGATGGCCTGCTTACGGCTTGTCACCTTTTGGCCAGAACTCGACTTGAGCTTGCCGGCCTTGTACTCGCTCATCACTTTTTCGACTTTGTCTGTCTTCATCATCCCACCCCCAGTGTTTGTGTTGCACCCAAAGATCCACCCGTACCCATGCCACCGCCATAACCCAGCGTCTGCGGGCCACCGGTGGCCGTTGCCGCGGCCAGCAATGGCCTGGCCACAGTGCTGCGCGCCACCTTCTTGCGTGCCGCTTCTCTCTCAGCGCCGGCGCGCTGAAAGCCCTCAGTCTCAATGCGTGTCTTCTCGGCCTGGGCAGCGGCCTTCTCTTCAAAGGCTTTCTTCTCGGCGGCCAAGCGCTCTTGCTCTGCCTTGGCTTGCGCGGCCATGGCTGCAGCTTCATCTTGCATGCGCTTTTGCATGGCCTCATAGTCGGCCTGCTGCTTCAAAATCACATCACGCTCTTGCTGTGCCAGTGCATCAAGCTCGGCCTGGGCTTTGGCAAAGGCTTGCTCATCAGCCAGGCGCGCTGCCTCGGCCTGCGCTGCTGCCGTGCTCTGCTCTTCCAAGAATTTGGTGATCTCAGCGTCATCAATGCCAGCGCCTTGCATGGCGATCACGGCGTTTTTGTAGGCTGGGTCAACGGTGTTGGGGTCAACCTTTGACGCAGACGCAGCTGGCGCGGCAGGCACGCCACCGGCAACCTGCAAGCCAATGGGGATCGGCTGACCCTTGGCCAGCATCTCGTTGTATTGCTCTTGCGATACGGTTGCGACGGCCATGGCTTACGCTCCAAGCAGGGTTTTCTGCTGCTCTTCTTGAGTGATTCCAAGCTCTGGGTTGAGTCTAGCTTCGGACAACAGCGAGCGACGGCCACTGCGACGGCGTGCTGTCATCTGCGCAGACTCGCGCTGGGCGATCTTGCGACGCTCTTCCTCAAGCGCTGCGGCTTGGTCAGCAGCCTGCTTCTCCATAGTCAGCTTTTGCTCTTCATATTGCTTTTGCTGCTGCGCGAGCTGGGCTTGCGCCAGGTCAGCAGCTGATTTCTGCTGTGCAGTCAGGTCTTGCATCAGCTTGGCCTGCTGCTCGGCGCTCAGTTTGGTCTGCTCAAGTCGCGCAGCTGCGTCGGCTTTCTGCTGCTCAAGCGCTGCAGACTGCAGATCGCGTGCCTTTTGCGCCTCAAGCGCGGTGGCTTCACGGCTTTTCTGAGCTTCAGCAGCTGCCTGCTCACGGGCCTTGCGCGCTTCTTCAATGGCTGTCGCCTGGGCCTGTGCTGCCTGCTCACGGGCCTGCTGCGCGTTGCTTATGCTGGCCCTTGTCACATCAACACCAGCGCCAATCTTTGCACCAGTCACAGCACCAGACGGGCCACCAACCAAGAAACCAACACCACCACCAACAATAGTGCCAGCAAAGCTGCCAAGCGACAAGAACTCAGCCTCACCAGTTTCTGGGTTCTTGCTGTTCTTCTCATGGCCAACCGTGTAATGGTCAATGCTTGTGCCAAGCGCCTCAAAACCCTGGGCGATCACCTTGCGCATCTCTGGGTGACGGGCCAATTCAACGGGAATCACGATCTCACCCTTGGCCACATGCGCCATCATGCTGTCATTGCCACGGCCATCAGCTGCAGCCTCTTTCAACAGCGCACGCTTTTCACGGTTCTTCACAGTTTGTTTCATTTAGCACCCCAGCAGTTCAATTTCAACCGATTCTATTGGATTCTGTACAGCACGCAATGGTCTGATATACGCAAGATATACATCAACCAAACACATCGAAGTCAAGGCTGGCCACGGTTTGCTGCATTGGCCGGCCACCGAGCTGGTGGGTGCGGGTCATGCGGTTGTATTCACCACCGCCCAGCATCAAGTACCCAAAAGAGTCGCCAATGTGTGAGTGTTCGTTCTTGTTTGGCGCATCCCTGAAGCGTTCTTGGCCAGCGCCGACCGCCACGCGCTTGAAGTGATACCCACCGCCAAGCGCTTTGCGCAGCATCTTGCACTCTCGGTTGACAATCAGCCCTGGCTGGCCCTTGATCAGTCGCTGCATCGGGGCTGCAGACGCCTCGCGACGCACTTTGAAGTCGTTGCTCGCGGTCGGCTGCGCACGCAGGCCCAGTGTTCGCAAAAATTCAAAGGCTGTCACCTCATAAATGGCGTCACGCGCCTGGCCAGCGGGGTCACCCCACACCAAAATCTGGTGGTTTGGGTAGCGCTGGTTCAATTCGGCCAGCAGCTGCATGCCAAAACGCTCAAGCCCCATGTCAAAAGTCACAATTTCCTGGTGAACCTGCCACTGGCCATTGGGCATGCGCTGGCCAATGGTGGCTGCAGGGGTTAAACCAAAGTCAAGACCGATCTGAATGGGCACTGTCGGGTCAACAACCGTGTCGCCAGACATGGTCGAGTCATCATATTCTGGCCAGACGGGTCTGCCTTCCTGCACATAGGTGTATTCGCCACCGGCATAACAGCGGATCCAGTCCAAATTCTTGCCAAGCAGCATCTGCGGGTAATACCCAGCCGGCAGGTTGTTCAAATTCTCGGCCTTGGGGTTGATCTTCCACCACTTTCCAGCGCTGTAAATGTGGTCGTTGGCCTCTGGCATGTCAGGCAAGTCATCAGCATCAACGGCCACCACACCGCCAGGCTGCTTCCAAAACTTCCAAGCGTACTTGCCGGTCATCTTTTCTTTCTCAGCCATGTTGTGCCACCAGTGGTCATCGTCCATGGGGTTGGTGTCCATCAAGATGCCGTGCCAAGTCGCACCGCCATCGCGCTTGGTGGGGTAGCGGCCAACGCGGTGAGTCAAGCCGTCAATCACAGCCTTTGGCAGTTCACGCGCTTCGTTGACCCACGCGCCAGTGAGCTCCAATGACAGCAGCTTTCGGACATCTTTGGGCTGGTCAAGGGCCAAGAAGATCACTTCACAGTCAAGGCCAGGCGCACCGTCGCGCTCAGGCAGTCGGATGTGGTGTGTGATCGGCGGCGTCCACAGCATCGGGCCAAAGGTGGACTCTGGGAATAGGTCAAGCCAAGTCTTGATGGTGGTGGTCTTCAGCATTGGGTAGCTGTTGCGCACCACGGCCCAGCGGGAATACCTAATGTTGTCAATCGGGGAAGGCTTTTGCTGGACAGCCTTGATGAAAATCTTGCCGCAGCAGCCGTATGACTTGCCCGACCCCACTGGCCCCATCACTCCCTGCACAAAGGCATTGGACTGGATGAAGTCGTAGATCACTGGCGACTTGCTGAAGTCGAGCTTCAGTCCAGTCGGAGCCAGTGACTTCTCACTTTGTTCTTTGGTTCTTGCCATTTCGTACTTTCTTCGCGGTTAGGATTTTCATCGGGTCATCAACATGAAATCGCTTGGGGTCGCCAGCCAACAGAGCTGACTTCTCGCTGACGGGCACACCCAGAGAGATTTCACGGCCCTTGCCACGCATGTCGTTGACCACCTTGCTCTGCGACTTGCTGTATGTCGCAGCCTTGTTCAGCTCAGTCCAGTCAATCGGCGACTTGTACGCAGGGTTGAACGGCGACAGCGGGTTATCAGAGCGCTTGGTCATCAGTCGGCCTTAATGCCGTGGGCGGCTTCGATTGCGGCAATAACTGCTCTACCTTTCCTCGATACAGGCCCAGCACCGCCATTCATGCCAAAGTGATAGCGCAGCGTTTCATCCGCAAGAATCTGCTCATCCGTCAGCGGCTCACGCTTTGGTTGTGCGTCAGGGCATTCGATGCACATCACACCCATGTCGCACTCACGCTTTGGTTGTGGGTGGGTGTAAAGCGGTGTTAAACCATCACCCCGATAGCCGTACAAAGACACCCCACGAAGAATTAGCAGTGGCGGCGTGATTTGTCGCAAAGCATCGGCAGGAATGTAGACAGCAGGCTCTTGCTTCTCTGCCTCTGCAAGTTTTTCTTTTAGCTCATCAATTTCTTTTTTCTTGTCGCAGTATCGTTGCCATAAATCAATCATTGGCTGTTGAAACAATAGGTTATCTAGTTGCTCTGCCTCTGCGATGGCTTGGCGTATGGATGCTATGGCTTTGCTGTGTTCGTAATCTGGCTTGATTTGTGTTGCCAAATATTCCAACGCATCAAGCGCCTGTTTCATTGCTTCAATACTCATTCGTCCCCCCTTGCTTGGTCCGGCGAGATGACATTCACATCAATCACGCTCGGTTTGTCATTGCCATCATCTGGGTTGTCCAACAGCCCACTGGCCTTGGCCAGCAGACGCAGCACACCCACCTTGTCATACAGCTCAATGTCAAGCGTGTTGTTGCCGTCTTTGTCGGTCTTCACGCTGATCTTCTTGATGGACTGCAGCGCATGCTCTGGTATCTTGGAGCTGGGCTTCACAGTAATGTTGCCGTGCTCATCCCACTCCATGATGTCCGTCAGCTTGGTGTTAGCCATGCACAGCAGTGCGTAGGCGACAGCCTCACGGTTGGCGACAATCGTGCTGCTGCGCTCAAGTCGGCGTTGAACCGACCTGATACCACCCCAGTTCTTCAAGCTGGGGATTTGCTCAGAAACTCTACTTTTTGGGCGTGTCATTGATCGCGTGCTTTCAGCATGGCGTCGGCTGACTTGTATGCGCCAGTAGCGATGTCATCAAGCGACCTGCCGTTGAGCTCAGTCTTGCTCATTGCCGCAGCCATCGCTTTGGCAGCAAAGTAGTCACGCAAAGACATTCCATGCCAATCGTGAAAGTAATAAATTTCACCTTCATCGTTCATTACAGCTTGTGGAAAAGCTGGCCCACCTGTTTTGTCTGTCATGCCAAACTCCTAAAAAGGTATGTCCGAGTCAGTGTCAGGCATATACGCATTGGCCTTGGCCTGATTGTGCGCATCAAGCGGCGGCACTCCACCACCAGGCAAATTGCTGCCACCAGTCATCGGCTGCACCAACTCACCAATGCTGATGCTCAACCACGCAGCACCAGCCGCGGTCTGCTTCTTCCAGCACGACAGCCAACGCACCTCACCGTTTGGCAGCATCACCTTGCCCTTCAGGTCTGGGTGCGTGTCCTTCTCCTTGCGGTCATTCTTGAACAGCGATCCGCTGCCAGCTCTCATCTCATACGCCATGTCTTACTCCTTTTGGTTGATATACAAATTATGCACAAAGCCTGTGCGGGAAAAAGTGGGGGAAAAATTGCGGCAGACCCCCGCAGCGCTAGGTGTGGGGTAGGGGGGCAAAGGGTCGCTTTGTCCGCGAGCGTGGCGCAGCGCAATACCGGGCGCGTTGACGGGCGCGTTGTGGTCGGACTGCGCCCATGGGTGACACGCTGCGATGCCCCCTGCTGCGCACACGGCAGACACCTGTACAAAACCCATACGCTCGTCTGCGATTTGGACAGACGCGATAGAACGCCCTACAACGCACTGAATGGGTGAGTGGCTACCCTTGCCTAGACTGACGGTTTTACCTGCCTTCCTGCGCCTTCCAGACGCCTTCCTGATGCCTTCAGTCATCGCACATCTCGGTTGAGTTGCAGGATGCTGTCAGCCAGCAGGCGCGATGTCGGTGTCAGACCCTCGGCCTTGTACGCTGGCAGCAGTGTGTCCAGCGCGTCCGCGATCTGCGCGTCGGTCAGTCCATGAGACTTCAGTTCGACAACTTCAGAATGTCCTAGAACTCTATAAGAATTATTTTTATATTTAGATTCTTCTTTACTTAACTCCTTAGTACAGTCCTTAATGACTTGTTCTTGGTGTGTTCTAGGAAACTGTGGAGTGTCCTGTTTGGACACTGAGGAGTGTCCTATGGAGTGCGTTTCAGAGCCCTCATTGGACACTTGTTGAGCGCTCTCATTGGACACTGCAGACTGTCCAATAGGACTGCGTTTTGATGGCCTCTTGAGTCCCTCTTTGATCTTCTTGACTGCCATGGTGTCGCCTTGTTTTGGCATGGTTAACTCCTTCTTGGTTGGTTGTTTGAGTGCGCCAGCGATCATGCTGGCGATGCGTTTCTGACCTTCACGGTCTATTTGTTCTTCCATTCGTTTCTCCTCTTCTTGGATGCGTTCTGGTGGCCTGGTGTCTTCAATGACGCTGGTGACTGCGATGGCTGTGTCAGTGTCCACCGACTTGTCAAAGATGACTCGGATGGTGTTGGCGCGCTCACCACGCCAGCCCTTCTTGATGATCTCGACATAGCCGTGCTTGCGCAGCTGTGCGAGCTGGTTGGTGATGGCTTGCCGGCTCACCTTCATGTCTTCAGCCAATCGCTTTTGGCTGACCCATGTGATGCCGGCTCGGTTGCAGTAGCTGCACAGCACCATGAGCACGCGCACGCAGCCGTCGGTCAGGTTGTCATCTGTCGCGGCCTTGATCGGCACGACAGCGATCTTGCGCTGATCCGGTGGCGCGTCTTTTTGCTTGACCCTTGGCTTCTTGGGCAGCTCAAAGGCCACGACATTGGTTGGCACGGCGTTCATAGCAGCACCGCCTGATACGCTGGCTTGTGGGTGATCTGATAGCGCTTGGTGTCGCCCTTTGGGTACGGCTCTGGCTGATACCGCAAGGCTTGAGTCAACCGCTTCTTTTGGCTTTTGGAGCCGCAGATGTAGATGTATCGGTGCTTGCGTGGCCTGTCTTCCAAGTAGAAGTCTTCACCGAACTTGTCGCGCATGAACTGAGCTCTTGAGCCCTTCTCGCCACCAGCTGCAGCCTTGCTCAAGTCAGCGATGGTCTGACCGTGCAGATGCTCCAAGCCCTTGACCTTCCAATCGGTGCGTTTGGCTGATAGACCTGTGTAAATGAAGTTGCAGGCTTGGTAGACATAGCCGACATGCCCCTGAGCTGTGTCTGCGTAGCTGATCACGATGCTCGGTTTGGGCAGATGGCGCAGGCTGACGCCGACCAACTCGCTTGCCCCGTTCTTGACTTCCCGCTTGAACACCAAGCGATTGAGCTCAAGCACCAGATGCGCGTGCTCTTCGCCTGCAATGCCTGAGCGCAGTGGCGCTGACGCTGGCGTGCCGTAGGTGATGACGCCAACAAGCTCTTGGTCTTGGTAGAAGCCAAAGGCATAGCTGATGGTCGGCACGCGACCAGCGTAGTGGACTGATGTCAGCCACTCATGCGTCATCGACGGCTCAATTCGTAGAACTTCTCTCATACTTCTTGACTTGGTGCATGTACGCTCTGACCAGCTTCTCAGCGCCTGGCGTATATCTCTTGTCCATTGCTTTCAGGTGGCGCTCAATGAGCTCCTTGTTCTTGGTGACTTCCCATGTGGTCAGCAGCTCTCTGGCTTCTGCAGCCAGCAGCGTGTGCAGCGACGGGGAAGGGCGATTGCTTGGCGGCTTGTAAGCCTTCTTGGTGAGCTTCATTCATCAAGCCACACCATGTCGAAGGCCATGAAGAGCAGGGCGATGGTCAGCATGCTTCACCTCTTGCTCGGATTGCCACAGCGCAAGCAACAGCATCTGCGTCATAACCCTCTTCAATCCACAGCGCATCACACACCATTGCACACGCCTCACGCTCTGCTGCTTTCGCCATGCTGACCAAGCGCTCAATGCACTGGTGCTCTTCGTGAGACATCCAAGCCATTGCAAAGCCAGCTTCTTGAGCCATCTTGATGATGTCTTCAGTCATGCCTCTGCCCCTTCCTTGATGATGCGTGCACGCTTGTGCCTAATCTCCTGCTCGACCAAGTTCAGCGCACGCTCAAGCTCGCCAACAGTGCAGGCGTCCAGCTGGGCATCGTGAATGTCCATGGCCAGGTTGACGGCCTGCATCTCTGGCCCGTTGAACAAAAAGCGGTTGTCTTTGGCCAGACCACGCCTTGCCATGGTCAGGATGGCGTCTTGCGCAGCCCTGATCTCTGCGTGCCAGTCCTTGCCCTTGCCGATCAGTGCAAGCGCCTCGGTGACATTCATTGCCGCGATCACGATGTCAATGTCATCGCGTGTGCCACGGCCTTGAGTCAGGTTGGTCAGGGCATCGTGGTTCTTGATCTTGAGCGTGATGCCGGCGTGGTCTACCTTGCTGACTGGCAGCAGGCCAGACTTGACCCATGCCATCGTGTCCAAGCGCACGCCCTTCGGTTTGTAGCTGCTGCGTTTTCTCATGCTTGGCTCTCCCTTTTTGCCTGCAGCGCAAGTTCTTTTGCCAGCACCTTGCGCCCCATCTGGGTGACAACGCTGCCT
>ERZ1032909.4-NODE-4-length-29069-cov-30.325395_pt1 | contig 29069 bp, 35 predicted proteins | sample MGYA00517092_ERZ1032909 | MGnify/ENA primary metagenome ERZ1032909 (study PRJEB33719, sample SAMN04262469) | wastewater metagenome | biome: rural village; feature: reservoir; material: water | place: El Salvador | collected 2013-02-13 ...
CTCTGCGTCCCGCATGGCCGCACCGGACGCGCGCACCGGGCCGACGGCGGCAGCAGCACGCTTCTCGACGGCGGCCACAGCAGCCTCGACCGAGGCGATGGTCCGCACTGCGTTCGGGTCGACGGTGGCCTGGATCGTGCCGGCCAGATTCGACTGGGCAGCGGTGACTTGGGGGCGGGCCAGCGTGGCAGCGCCGCGTGCGCGTGCAGCCGCTGCATCGGCGGTCTGCCGCAGGGCTTCCCGGTAGCGGTTCTCCGCTTCGATCTGCTCGCGGGTGGCCGCCAGTTCCTTTTCCTTCTGCGCACGCATCGCAGCCTGGAAGTCGGCGTACCGCTTGAGCGCGGCCTGCGCCTCGGACTGGCTCTTGGCCATCATCTCAGCGAAGTCGCGGGCGCGGGCCATGTCGCCGTCGACCGTCTTCAGCGCGGCCGACTGGCGCAGCAGGGCCTGCTCGGTCTGCGTCAACGCCTGGCGGATGCGAGTCTGTGCGCCGGCCACATCGTCGGCCGCAATGCCGTAGTCGGCCAGCTTCTGCGCAATGCCCGCCAGGCGGTTCTCGGCACGGACCTGCGCTTCTTCCGCGCTCTTGGTGGCCTTGGCGAGCTTGGCCTGTTCCTTGGTCTGGTTCGCGGTCAGCTTGGTGAGGCCCGAGGTCGACTGCGCGAACGCGGTCTGCGCCTGGCGCGCGGCTTCGACGCGGCCCTTGACCTCGGTGAGCACCTGGGCCTGCGTGTCGAAGTCCCGCGTCAGCGCGGCCTTGGACACGAGTTGCTCGGCGACCTTGGCGAGATCCGCGTAGGACTGCTGCAGGGCCTTGGCGCTGGTCTCGCCGCGCTTGGCCGACGCGAGTTGCGCGTCCTGGGCCTTGACCAGATCCTGCAGCGCATCGACGGTCTCGGTGAGGGATTTCTTCCCGTCCAGGACCGCCCGGATTCGCAGTTCAACGTCTTTGGTGTCACCGGCCATTCTTCAGCCCCTTGATCAGCGATTCAAAGTGCTTGCCGTTGCCCGACACCGCGCGAATGATTGCCGCGTCGATCAGAAGCGCCTCGGTGATGAGCCGAGCGTTCACCCGTTCGCGGGCGATCTGCGCTTCCTGCCACAGCACGACAAGCGGGTAGCGGCGGGCCGCATTGTGCCCTTCCGCCAGCAGCAGGCTGGCGTCGATCCGCAGTGAGCGGTAGAACCGCTGCGCCCGACTCAGGTGTTCGAGGCCGTCTGGTTCGCGGCCGGCGCGACCGCCGCGATCAGGTTGCTCAGACTCGACAGGAAGTTTTTTGCGCCACCCGCCTCGGCGAACGTCAGCGTGGCGATGGCCTTGATGGCTTCGACTTGCACCGGCATCGGCAGCTTGCGCGCGTTGGCGACTGCGCCGGGCTCATCGCAGGCCAACGCGATCACGTTGGCCACCAGGGCGGGAGCCTCGCGGGTCAGCCCGATCGCAAACTGCGCCGTGGCCAGCACCTTCACGTCCTCGCGGACGCTGCCGTCGTAGAGATCGAACAGCTTTTCGAGGTCGACGAGGTGCTGGTTCATGAGCACGGCCACGTCGTCGAGCGACAGGCCGCGCACGCTCAGTTCGCCGCCACCGAAGGTGACGACGCTGCGAAGGGGTTGATAGTCCGCGAGGCTCATGCCGTTGCTCCCTGGCTTAGACCGTGCGACCGTCGATGTAGACGCGCTCGGTGGTGGCGTCCAGCTTCAGCGCGGTGAAGTTGAAGCTGACGGTCTGCCAGTCCTCGCCCTTCAGCGCGAAGTCGCCGTCCGGGCTCAGGTTCACCAGCGGGAAGTAGAAGTCCCGCTGGCCGCCCACCGGGTTGGCCGAGATGAAGCGCAGGGCGCCGCGCAGTTGCTGGTCCTTGGACACGACGATCTCGCGGGTGCCCGAGGCCACGTCGAAGGTGACGATGATGTCGGCGCCGTCGGCGATGGCCGGGCTGTCGGCCTTGATGAACACGCGACCCAGCGCAGCGTCGACTTCCCAGTTGGCGTTGTTGGTGTTGGACAGCGGCGTGCCCGGCACCGAGGCCAGCGCGATCGACACGTTGGACACGTTGCGGGCGCCCTGCGGCATCGCGGTCGACTTGCCCAGTTGGAAGTAGCGGCCACGCTTCACGTCGTTGAAGGTCGACGTGGCGCCGGTCGCGCTGGTCACAGCCACCGAGGCCGCGCCGTCGGCCAGCAGGAACTTGGACAGCACATCCAGCGTGATGTTCTCGACGCTGAAGTTGCCGGTCACGTCGACCTGCGTGGTGACTTGCTCGTCGAGGACGTTCAGGCCCTCGTCGGCGTCGTAGTGTTCCAGGGTCTCGGACGAAACCGAGAATGCGCCCTCGCGGGTTTGGGCGATGTATTCCTCACCCGCGCCCGTGGTCGCGCCTGCGGCGAACCGCTCGAAGTAGAACCGGCCCTTGCCGAGCACGAAGTTCTTGTTTGCACCAGCCATGATGACTTTCCTTTCCAGTCAGTTGAATGATCACCAATCGGGTGAATCAAACCGTAGTGTACGGCTCGCCGATCCGCCCCGCGATTCCGAGCCGCACGGGCTGGAAGAAGAACCCGGTCGCCGAAACTTTGTCTTCGGGCGGCCGGACCACAGGTGGGCCGACTTCGATCTCGTTGATCAGCCCACCGAGGTGAAACACAGCCGGGTCAGCCGGCTGTCCGAATGCGTTGTCCGCCGTGATGAGCGCCAGGCGCTTCTCGACGGCGGCCTGCAGGTAGTAAGCCCGGTCGGTCGGGTTGATCGGGTCGTCGTCGATCATCCCTTGCACCAGGATCGTCCAGCCTTCGCTGCGCCAGTCCTTCCACTCGCCGCGCAGATCCGCAGCCTGGTCGGGCCGGGCCGCTTCCAGCAGCGACAGCACCGGCAGCGGCTTGACCTCGGCACCCAGCAGGATGCGCCCACGGTAGACGCTGTTGGTCAGGTCGACGGGCGTGCCCAGGCCGATGTCGGTGATGCCCGACAGCAGGGTCTGCAGGCGCTGCAGGATCAGCAGGCGGGTCGGGATCAGGGCCACGGTCAGGCTCCGCTCAAACGTGCGAACTGCCGGTAGAACTCGGCAGCGGTCATGTTGGCGATGGGCTCGCCGATCTCGTCGGCGACATCGCGGAAAACCTGATCGACCGACGGCCCGTACAGCAGCGCAACGCCGCCTTCTTCGGGGCCACCGACCAGCCAGGACTTGTGGGTGGTCTTCTTCCCGAGCACGCCTTCACCCTTCTTCACGCGCACGGCCAGGCCGACGTTGTAGTTGTCCTCGTCGAGCGATGCGCCCTTGTTGAGCCGCACGAGCCACGCGCCACGGATGACGTTGCTGCCGCCAGCGCCCTTGACGCGCACCGAGATCGTCGGTGCCGGCGCGCGGCCACCACCGGGGGTGAAGCGACCGCCGCCGATCGGACCCGAGGTGAAGCGGGCCAACGAGGTCGCGCGCTTGCGACCACGGATCACGGCTTCGAGGTCGTTGGGCTTGGAGAACTTGGACACCGTGAGGCGGTCGCCCTTGAGGTAGTCCTTGGGGAAGGCGATCTGGTCGTAGATCGCGTCCTGGGCCATCCGCAAACCGCCGCGCTGCGCCACCTGATTGATGGCGAGGCTCATCGCCTTCGTGGCGGTCTCGGGCATGGCCTTGGCGAACGAAACCATGTCGTCCAGCCCGACCGATGACACCTTGATCACGGCAGCACCACGCGCCAGGTGCGGTTGATCGGCCCGGTGTCGGGAAGCTGCGAGTCCAAGCGCAAAACGGCACCCTCGAACGGCCCGCCGACTTGCCCAGTGAGGGCGCCGCCGCGCTGCAGGTTGATGCCCTTTTCCGCCAGTTCATCGCGGTCGAAGATCACCGTGTCGATGCCTTCGGCCATCTCCGTGTAGCCCTGGAATGCCAGGTTGCCCACGGCGGCAGACTTGTTCGACCAGCGCACCCGCAGTTCGACAGGCGAGATGATCTCGCTGTCGGTGTAGTCCCATGCAATCGCCATCACGTCATGCGTGACGCGGCGATGCAGGGCCAATGCGGATGCGCGGTCGTAGGCCATGATCAGAGGTCTTCGGTCTTGGCGGCCTTCTTGCCGGACGGGGCCGGGGCCGGCGCGGGCGCAGCGGCTTGCTCGACGATCGGCTCGCGGGCGAAGCCCTCGGGGATGTCGTTGATCTCGGCGTCCGAGAACTCGAAGGGTTCGCCGATGGGGGCCATGACGGACTTGCCATCGCGGTGAACCATGATGCCCTTGACGGGGACGAGGGTCGGCATGTCGATCTCCTAGTGCGTGGTGGTTGAAAAGGGGCAGCGGGGCACTGAGGCCCCGCCAGATCGCCGATCAGGCGACCTTGATGCTGTAGGTGGCGTTCGGGTTGACCGGCACCATGAGGGGAGCCGACTGGCTCATCATGAAGTCGGCGGCCGGGTCTTCCTCGCTCCACATCTTCGGGAAGATGCTCAGGGCCTGGAAGTTGGCGGCCTTGTCCTTGATCGCGCCGAAGCAGCGCACGCCCTTGATGGCCGCAGCATCGCCGAGACCGACGACGGTGTTCTGGTCCATCATGTACTGCTCGACGTTGTTCTCGTCGACAAACTTCTGCGTGTTGACCCAGCACTCGATGGCGCCGGCACCGTTGAGGCCCTGCACGGTGCCCATGTACTCCATGCCCTCGAAGCCGTCGGACAGCATCGTGACCTTGGTGCCGTAGCCGTCGATCTGCGTCTGCATCATCGCGCGCAGGTCGACGCGGGTCGTGAACAGATCCCACGCGTTCTGGCCGAAGATGTGGCGGCGGATGCGGGCGCCCGAGCGGTAGTTCGCGGCCACGCGGGCGGCCTTCAGGTCGGCCAGCGGGTTGGCCGTGGCCTGGTCCCACTTCGCCGCACCGGCCAGCACCACCGACAGTTCCGCCGAGCGGCGGAAGTTGACGGTGCGCGACGGGTAGTTCTCGCCCGAGATCACGATCTGGCCGTCGATCAGCGCCTTGGCGGCCATCCACTCCCAGCGGTTCTCGATGTAGGTGCGATGGTTGGCCAGGATCTGCGCCACGAGCGCGTCGTAGCGTTGCTGCGGGGTCATCGAGCCCGAGCCCAGCGTTTCACCGGCCATGCGCTTGAAGGGCTTCGTGGGGTCCACGGTGTCCTTCTGCTTGATGTAGGCCGGCTTGAAGCTGATCGTGTCGTAGCCGCTGTCGCCCATCGGGACGCCCTTCACGTTCGGCACGACGAACGGCGCCAGGCGGCGGTCGTCGGTGTAGACGCGATCCCACAGGATCTCGTCGGTCGTGAAGTTGATGGCCGAGGGGAAGAAGTTGAGCCAGAACGTCGGCAGGCTCTTTTGCACGCGCTGGACTTCCAGCAGCGTGCTCAGGTCATAGATGGCACCAGCCATGATGAATTTCCTTTCAGGTCAGAGGTTTGGATCAGCGACCGATCAGGCGGCCGGTTGCCACGGCGGGTTGCCGTTGTTCTTCAGGTCGCCGACCGCGAAGCCGGTGCCATTCACGAACGCCTTGCGCTCGGCCAGCGTGTCGAGCGTGGCGCCAGCCGGCCACACGAGCGCGTCGTGCCGCAGGGTCTTGGCTGCGCGCCAGAAGGGGACCGCCTCACCGACCGCCGTGACCGGCTGGACGTTGATGACCATCTGGTCCTTGGCGTGCGTGCCCACGACGAAGCGGGTGACGCCCGTGTTGGTCAGCGCGCAGACCGTGTACTGGGCGATCGAGGCGTCCAGCGAAACGCTGGCGCCGCTTTCGTAGTCCTGCTCGGCAACGAACAGCGAGGACGGAAAGTACGTGCCTTCGATGTTGCCGCCAGCGACGAGATCCGAGTAAGCCATTTTGGTGACTCCTAGCTAAGTTGTGGAATGGTGGATCAGGCGCTCTTGACCAGCTTCAGGCCGGTCGCGGCTTCCTGGGCGCGCAGGATGCGCATGTGAACAGGCTCTTGGTCCTGCGCACCGCCAGCACCCAAGGCGGCATCGCTGCCGACGTTCGGATTGCCGGTGTTCTCCATCGCGGCGCGGAAGCCGTTGGCGGCCGGCGCAGCAGCAGGCTCGGCCTTGGGCTCGGCCTTGGGCGAAGCGGCCAGGATGCCCTTGGCTTGTTCCAGGCTCATCTCGGTGTTGAGCGCGAGGTGGTTGGCCAGGGCTTCGCGGCCCTTGGCTTCCTCGCACGACTGGATGCCCTGGATGCGGGCACGCTCCGCGTTGCGGGCGTCGGCGGCGGCCTTGGCTGCAGCCTGATCGGCGGCGGCCTGAGTGACGCCGCCCGGCTCTTGGGTGTTCGTCGACATCGACTTTTCCTTTCGGGTGGTTGAACGCGAGCCGGACAGCCCGCCGAGAAATGCCCGCACCGCCTCGGTTGGCGTTGCGACAGCATCAATGAGGCCGAGCTTCATGGCATCTTCAGCGCGGTAGATCCGCGCCTCGGTGTCCATCACGGCCTTGAGATCCATCTTGCGGCCATCGGCCACGAGTTGAGCGAAGGCCGCGCGCGACTTGTCGACGCTGGCCTGCACGTCCTTGCGCACGCTTTCGGGCAGATCCTGATACGGGTTGCCGTCGACCTTGTGATCGCCCGAGTGGATGAACGTGACCTTGATGCCCCACTTGTCGAGCGCGCCTTCCATGCTGACGTGCATCGAGACCACGCCGATCGAGCCGGCGCCGCCACTGGGCGTCAGGGCGATGTGATCGCAGGCACTGGCGAGCGCGTAGCTGGCGCTGTAGCAGTTCGAGTCGATCACTGCCATCGTCGGCTTGCCGTTGGCGAGCTTCGGGATGTCGGCCGCAGTCTCGAAGCAACCTGCTGCCTCGCCACCGTAGCTGTTGTGGTCGTAGACGATCAGGCTGACCTCGGGGTCCAGGCCCGCAGCGGCGGTCTGCGCACGCACGAAGTTGTAGCCCGTGACGAAGCCCCACGACTGCCCGAAGCGATTGATCAGCGAGCCATGCACCGGGATGATCGCCACGCCTTGCGAGAAGGCGAAGGGCTTGCGCTGCTCGACGGCTTCGAGACCGTAGGCAACGCACAGTTCGCTGCGGCGAGCGAGGAACTGCTCGTGCGCCTGCTTGCTGTCGGCCATCGCCATCATCTGCAGGTCTGCGACCAGGCCCGTGTAGTGCGGCGCGATGGCGACCTCGCGGAGATTCATCCGCTCGATCGCTGCGCGTGCTGCTTGTTCGCTCATGGTGTTTGTTCCTTTCGGCGGCGCGCAGTGTACTCAGGTTTTTGAAGGGGCTTCTCAGAGGAACCAGAGGTCGATGCGGCCATCGCCGCCGTTGCCGCCAGCACCGGCTGTCGCGCCCGTGCGCGCTGCACCGCCGCCACCACCGCCGCAACCCGTCGCCCCGTTGCCGCCGCGCCCGGCAATGCCAGTGAGTGCCGCGCCACCGCCAACGCCGCCCGTACCGTACAGATACTGTTCGGACCAATAGCCGTGATGACCGTCGGTATTGGCGCCGACGCCCGCGAAACTCAGAAACTCGGTGCCGGCTTCGTTGATGGTCATTGCCCCCGACAAGCCAACCACTTCAGCCGTTGAGATACCACCACCAGCCGAACCTGGATTGGCCGGGGACGTGTTGTATGCAGCGGTCACAGCGGTTCCGTTCGCACCTGTCGCCGATCCAGGCTGGCCCTGAATCCCGAGAACGTGGGTGGACAGGAACGGAGCCACAAGTACCGGGGTGGTAGACGCCGAGGAAATGGTTGACACACCGCCGCCACGCCCCGATGAAGCCTGGACAGCGGCTCGCTGACGCCCACCATAGTCGCCATAGATCGCCGCTGACGCCAGTGAAACCGCGAAGCCAGTGAGCGTTGGATCGCCACCGGCCACACCAGCGGCGCCGCCGAGGCCACCGCTGGGTACACCGACATACAGCGTGCCGTTGAAAACGTGCGTCGGCCCAATGACCTGAGCGCGACTGCCACCGCCACCAGCACCGCCGCCGCGCGCCACCGCGCCCACTGCTGCCGTGGAACCGCCAGCACCGCCGCCGCCCGCGCCGCGCAGAAACGCGATGAACATCGTGGCCGACTTGGGAATGCGAACGGGGACAAGGCTACCCGTGCCCTTGTCGAAAATGATCCGCTGTTTACCCTGTGCGAGTAGCTCGAACATCACAGCCACCACAGGTCAATGCGGCCATCGCCACCGCGCCCACCGGCACCGCCCGTGATGCCGCCACCACCACCACCACCACCGCAGCCGAAACTTCCGTCACCGCCGATGCCGCCCGTGGCCGCCGCACTGCCGCCGCCGCCATCGCCAGTGAGCGCGGTCAGCAGTTGGTCGTACCAAAAGCCGTGTTCACCATCGCCAAGACCCGCTGCGATGGTCGGGTAGATCGCCGGGTCGAAGCTGGTCACGCCACCCGCGTTGCCCGCCACGTTGGCGTTTGTGACGCCGCCACCGCCGACCCCGCCCGCAGGTATGCCGGCAGTGACAGCCACGACAGTTGACGCTGCCGAAGCCGCGCCGGCCGAACCGCCCGTAGAAGCCACGTTGCCGCCGAAGATCATGCCGTTGACGGTAGCCGTCGCGGTGGAACCGACGGTGCCGCCAGCGGTCGCAGATCCGGCACCGCCAGCACCACCGGCACCACATGACATGATGACCAGCGGGCTTGCCGAACCGTTGTGGATCGCAAAGCTAGTACCCGTGCTGCCAGCAGCGCCAGCCGCGCTCGCTGCACCGCCCGCGCCACCGACACCGACGCGGTAGCGGAAGATCCCCTGAAGCAGCGCCAACGGCACGATGCCACGGCAGAAGCCACCAGGGCCACCCCCGCCACCGCCGCCACGCTGCGTGCTGGTTGCCCCCGTGAAGCCACCACCACCGCCGCCACCAGGGCCGCGCATGATCACGTAGGCGAACTGCGCCCACTTCGGCGCGATCAGGAAGCTGTATTCCTGGGCGCCGTTGCCCGTGGGCAGCAGGACGACTCGATCCTTGGCCCGACCTGCAACCAGCGAGTCGCCAAACATCAGTAGTCCCCTGCGACAGCGGTGGCCGTCCACCCGGCCGCGACAGCGGTGCCCAACACCCACTGAATGCGGTAGTTGGCCGGAATGGGCATGTTCAGGGGCAGCATGAGTTCGATCAGCGAGGCCGTGGCGCTGGCGGTCGTGGCCGGCAGGGTGATCTCACCGATCAAGGCGTTGTTGGCCGCCGTGTTGTTGTCGCTGCCGTTGTTGAGGAACACCCGTGCCACAGAGGCGACGTTGGTGCCCTGTGGCTTGAACTTGATGGCGGCGACATAGGCCCCGTTGGCGCCGGCCGTGAACACCGTGCCGACCGTGCCCGTGCCGGTGTAGGTGTTGTTGGCCGCCGTTTCGGTGTCCCAGGACGGCTTGGGGGTCAGGGGGTAGATGGGGACGGTGTTTGCAGGCATGGTCAGAACATCCCGAAGTTGCCGAGTTGTTGTTGATACAAGGTGCCGTAGGGAATGGCCGACCCGGCACCGCCCGCGTCAATCGCGTGCCATGCCGAGCCGTCCCAAGCCACCACGGCGCCCAACGTGCTGCTCCAAACCACGGCGTTGTAGCCGGGGTTCGGAGTGGTCGCACCTTCCGCCACCGCGAGGGACGGAAGGCCGACGAACGTAAGGGCGCGCATGGGGCTCTACCCTTAGCCGATCACGACCACGCGCAGGCTGTTGTTGGCCGGCGCCGTCGTGAAGCCCAGCGTGACCTGCGTGGTCGAGTTGTTGGTGATGTCGCACTCGACGACCGCGTTGGTCGAGGCATCACGCACCTGGGTCTGCACGTCCTGGTTGTTCAGGCTGTGCGTGACCACGATCGAGGTCGCCACACCGTCGCCGATGGTCGCAGCGAACTTGCGGGCCACCACCGTGGTGTCGATCGAGATCACGTTGCCGGCGATCGAGATGCCGGTGCCCTGCGTGTAGGACGAGCCGGCGCCGATCTGCGTGAACGTCAGGTTGGTGGTGCCGACGGTGATCGCGTCGTTCGTGATCAGGCGCCATTGCGTGTCGGCGTTGGTCGTGCCTTCCGTGACCATCACGGCCAGGCCAGCAGTCACCTCGGCGTTTTCGTCCGCGTCCGTCGCGCGAGCCCAGGCACCACTGTTTGCCACGTAGATGCCGTTGGCACTGGCCGTGGTCTGGTCCTTGACCAGCACGCGGTCGTTGGCCACCAGGGTCACGCCGTCGATCGTCAGCAGGCCCGACAGCGTGGCGATGTTCGCCGTGGTGGCCACGCGCACCGATTGCTTCCAATCGGTCCCGTTGACGGCAGCGTCGACATAGCCCTTGGTCGCACCGTCGGTCGCCACCGTCGGCGTTGCCAGGTTGGTCAGGCGCTGGCTGTTCATCGACACCGCAGCGGTCGGCGCGGCCATCTGGTCGAGGCGGCTGGTGCGGACCTGGGTGTCGAAGTTCGAGATCGTCGAGGCGAGTTGGGTGCCCGTGTGGGTCGTGCGGTCGGTCGGGTCGATCCAGGCCGACGCGCCACGGAACACGAACCGGCCCGTGGTGGTGTCGTAGTAGAACTGGCCGACAACCGGCGAGCCCGGCGCGGACGCGAGGTTCTGCGCACGCGGGTTCTGCAGTTCGTTCTGGCTCAGGTCGATGGGGACCAAGAATTTGCGGCTCATGGTGATGAACTCCGTCAGTTGAGAAAGGCCATGCCGGCAAAGCCGGCCGAGAAGGTGATGGTCAGTTGGTTGAGGGTGTCATGCTTGACGGAGCCCTCGACTTCATCCCCCGCGCTGTCGATGATCGTCACCGCAGGGCGCTTCCCCAAGTTGTGCGTCACCGTCCAAACGTCCGATGGCACAGCCTGGTTGTGCTCGTAGTAGGCATCCGATCCGCCGCCCGGCCCTGCATCGCCAGGTGGGCCTTGGATGCCCGGCAGGCCCTGTGGCCCGCGTGTGCCCGTGCCAACCAGCGTCACGCGCATCGGCGTGTTCACGCGAATGGTCGAAGTGGGCATCTGGATGGTCGTGATGATGGTCATCGCGTCACGTCCTTTGCGCAGCGGATCACGATGGTCTGCGTCGAGAACACCGTCCCGTCGTTGTACTGGATGTCCCAATGCAGGATGCCGATGGGCCAGCCTGTTTCGGGATAGTCCGCCGTCGGTCGAAGCGAGTATGTGCCGGCAACATCGTCGCGGTTGAACACTTCGAGGTCTGCCACCAGCACGTCGTCGAGCGTGCGAATCTGGCTGGCGATCGTCCAGCCGGTGATCGGAACGGCGACGTTATTCTCGGTCACTGCGCAGGCCGGCGCGAACGTGTCGCCGCGCTTGTAGTCGAAGGCAGTGCTCATTCGTTGCTCCCCGCTGCATCGCCACCGTCACCCTGCTGCTGCGCGGGCTCGGCGGCCGGCGCAGGCATCGTGCCGGACATCCGATCGCTGGTCAGCGCGTCCAGTCCGAGCGACTTGACCATGCGGTCTTCACGCGCACGCTGCTTGAGCACGCGCCGGTAGTCCTCGCCCAGTCGAGCACATTCCTTTTCCAGCGTGGACAGGCCCGCCTTGATGCGCTCGACGGCGGCCTGCGTTTCCTTCATCTCGTCGATCTGGCCGCGCGAGGCGCCGATCCAGTCGGCGCAAACGAGGGCTTCACGCTTCACCGGGTCGGTGTAGAAGTCGGCCACCGTCATGCCGCGAGGCAGCGGGATGTTGCCGGCGTTCAGTTCTTCCTCGAACCACAGGCGATAGATGAGGTTGGCGAAGCGATCGGCGACGACCTTCTTCCGGCCCTGCATGTACTTCCAGGTCTCGCCCATGCTGGCGCGAGCCGACGAGTAGTTCGTCTTGGTGTAGTCCTTCGAGAACTGCTCGTAGCTCAGACCCAGCGCCGCCGCCGTGTGCCGCAGCAGGGCCTGCTCGAAGTCCGTGCCGACGCCGCCCGGCGTTCCCATCGGCTTGAGCGCGAGCTTCGTGCCGGGGAACAGGTGGGGCATCTTCACGCCGTCGACCTGGATCTTGTTCGAGGTGTTGGCGTACTCGGCCATCGCGCCCATGTACTGCTGCAGCGCGGCCTGCAGGCCACTGCCGCCAGCACCCATCGCCGCGTAAACGACCTCACTGGGCAGTTCGGACTCGATCGCTGCAGCGTAGGTCGCGTTGACCACGGCGTTCTGCAGAACAACGTCCTGGAACCGCTTGGTCATCCGCATCTGCTTGAGCACCGAAACCATGTCGGCGATGCCGCGCGTCTGGTCGGGCTGCATCTGCTCGACAATGTGGATGACCTGCAGGCGTCCCCACGGCTTGCGAGCGGGCACGTTGCGCCAGCGGTAAGCCGCACCATCGCCATAGGGCTCGTTCGGGTGGCCGAGGCGGAACCAGTACGACACAGCCTCGCCCCACAGGTTCGTCTCGACGCCGCGCCGCAGGAAGCGTTCGTCGGGCTTGCCGTCCGGGTTGCACAGGCGGGTCGGGCTGACCATCTGGATGGCCGTCGAGAAGGGGCGATCCATGCCGCGCAGCCACTCGGCCGTGGCCAGCACCTCGCCGGTCATCATGTGCCCGCCGACGGCCAACCGAACAAGGCCCGTGAGGGTGTTCTTCCGACTGGCGTCGAACCAGCAGTCCTCGCTGTCGGCCAGCAGGTTGAAGCGCGACTCGACGACCTGCTGGAATTCTTCGGTCCAGGCATCGTCGGCGCCGAGAACCTCGGCCACCGGCTGCGCGTTCAGGCGGAAGTTCGTTCCAACGATCGAGTCGCGGTGCGTGTGCATCGCGCCCAGCGCGTAGCCGTCGTTCTGCAGCGAGTCGCGGCCCCGAGCGTCGGCGATGTCCTTGTTCGGGTTGATCTGCTGGTCGGGGCTGATCACCGGGGTGTGCCAGGTCATCAACTCCCGCGACTGCCGCGAGGCACCTTCGAGCCCGCCCCCGATGGCCTTCTCGGTCATCGGCGTAGCCTCGGTGACGATGGGTAGCGCGCTCATGCCGACCTCAGAAGATGAAGGTCGCCGGGCCGAGGATCTGCGGGGCCGCACCACCGGCCACGCCGACCTGAGCCTTCAGATCCTGGATGTAGGAATACAGCTTCGACAGGTTGGCGGGGGCGAACTCCGTGCGCGAGCCGTCGACATCGACGATCACGCGCGGGGACGCGCCGGTCTGCAGCGCGTGGTATGCCCGCTCGGCGTCCTGTAGCAGTTGTTGAGGCGTTGCCATGCTGGTGATCCTTCAGGCGAGTAGCCGAGCCAGGTCGGCAAAAGTGCCGGGCGAGTGTACGTCAGCAGCAAAACGTGGTTGAGCTTCGGCCGCCCGGATCAGGTCGTTGCGATCCCAAGGTGCCGCCCAGCCCGGCGCGTTCTCCCAGTCGATACCCTCGACGCGCAGCAGTTCGGACACGCACAAACCGAGGACGTAATACGTCAAGTCCCAGTCTTCGTTGCGTGCGCCTGAAAGATTCTCCCAACCCTTATCCGAGCGAGCCTCGGAGCAAAGTTCTGAGTAAAACGCGTCAGGCATCCAATCGGGAAAGCGGATCATTCCTTTTCCGGGAACGATGCAATCCAGGCGCGCGTCGAGATCGTCCTTCAGCAGATTCGAGTTCAGGTTCAGGATGGGAATGTCACCGCGCGCCCCGGCCTTACTGTCCTTCTTCACGGAATCGGGATACGTGATTCGTGCGCGCGGTTGGCCGACAACGTGGTCGCCCTTGATCAAAATGAACCGACGGTGCTTATTCTGCTCGCGCAGTTTTCGATAGTAGTTGTAGGCCATCGTGGTCACACCGGCCTTACCACCCGAGTCGCAACCCACGAACTTGATGCCCATCATCCGGCCGCTGCCGTCGGCCAGTTCGTATTCCTTGTCGATGACGTGGGTGGTGATCTCGTCCCAGTCTTCCAGGTAGGCGTGAGGCTTGACCCACAGGCGCTCGCCGTCGTCGTCGACACGCTGGCTCTTGCGAACGTCGAAACGGTCGATGATCACCACGTCAAACGGACGGCCGGGGAGAATCCCGTAGACGTTCACCCGCCACATATTCTTCTGCACGTCGACCGTGGCGATGAGAAAGCGAACGCCATCGGGAACCTTACGCTCGGGCAGATGCTCGGCACGGGCCTTGAGTACCTCGGGCAAACGCATGTCGTTCGCCGACTTCGGGATATAGGGCTCACCCAGGTCGTTGTTGTAGAACTTCTTCAGGGCTTCTTCGTTGCCCGTGCGCGCGAAGTCGTCCTCGGCGTCCAGATACAGGGCAACGAGTTTCTTCCAGGTCGTGAAGGTCGCGGCCACGCCGCGCAGCCAGAAGGATGCGATGGTCGTGCGCGGCTGCGGGCCGAAGACCTGGCCGTCGCGCGTGATGCCCTGGCCGTCCTTCAACCAGCGGCCCCACAACTGCATCTCGGTGCGCTCGTCCGGGTGAATCGGGTGGGCACAGTGGGGGCAGACCATCCGCGTCGACTCCGAGGCTTCCCGGTTCGTCTGCCCCGGCTTGCGCTCCCAGGTCAGGTGGGTGAAAAGGCCCTCGAAGTATTCGCCGCACTCGGGGCAAGGCCAGTACCAACGCCGACGATCACCCCGGTTGTAGAGGCCGAGGATGCCGCCAGCCGGGGGCGCTTCGTGGCGCGTGCGAGGAATCCACTTCAGGTTCTCGACTGGCCGGGATGGTGACGACTCGGCCACAGTCATGGCGTAGCTGCCGAACGTGGTCGTGCGCTTCGAGGCAAGGTCGAAGGGCTCGCCGTCGCCGTCCACGTCGTCGACCATGCGATCACGATCGGTGAGCACGATGCGCGGGATCGGCTTGCCGGCGAGTTCGGTTGGCGTTGGCCAGGACAGCGTGAGAAGCATCCCCGATCGGTAGTGCTTGTCGAACACGTTGTCGTAGCTCGAACCAGGGATCAGCATCTCGCCGACGGCTTCGCTGTGCCGGTGCAGGCGGTCGATACGACGGATCGAGAAGTCGCGGGCGGCCACCATCGTGGGGCACACGACCATCATGTCCATCGGCTCGACCTTGACCGTGTAGGCCACGGTGTTGAGCACCAAGCTGTCGGTCTTGCCACTCTGCGCCGGGCCGACGAACACCATGCCGCTGTACTCCCGGCTGGTGAACACGTCCATCGGCTCGACCATCGGCGGGACCGTGATGTTCAACCACGGGCCGACGTATGAGCCAGGACTGTTCACGTAGCGGTACTTGCTCGCGGCTTGGCTGACGGTCAACCGCTCGGGCGGTTGCAGCATCTCGGCGAGGTCAACGAAGACCTTGCCCAAGTGCTCATAGCTCGTCGTCTTCGCCATTGGATTCCTCGTACAGCGGGTTCTCGAACTTCTCGATCACGGCCTTGCGCAGATCCGTGAGCATGCCGTCGGTCAGCGACTTGATGATGGCGCGCTGGCTGTCCGTGAGTTCGGCCTGGCGCTCAACGGCATCGGCCATCAACTGCGCAGTCATCTTCACCAACTTCAGCAGTTCGCCGACATGCTGAATGACCTTGCCAGTAGGCCACAGGTCGCCGGCCTTCAGCAGCACTTCCTGACGCGCCTTCTCACCGACCCAAAACTCTTTGCGCAGAGTCATCGGCAGATCCGTCGCGGCCATCTTGCGGATGTGCTCGGCGATCTTTTCCTCGGGGATCTCGACGCGGACGATGTGGGGCGCTACCTCGTTCACGCGCCAGATGGGCGCCCCGTGCTTCTCGCCACACGGCGAAACCTTCGCGCACGCCTCGTTGACCTTGGCCAGATCGACCTTGAACAGTTGCTTCAACTGCGAGCGGTTCATTCCCTCGTAGATGGCCGAGATCGCCTCGTTGTCCCCTTCCAGGGACCGGGCCGGACGCCACTCACCCTTCGCTGCCATCGACATGCTCCCGGATCAGGTCGTTGAGGGTGTCGTCAGGCAACCGCATGAGGGCTTCGACGTGCCGCTGGTGGTTCAACTTCATGGTGTTCGTCCCGCTGCGCCAGTGGGCATAGGTGATGTAGGCGACACCGAGCAACCGGGCGATTCGGGTTGGCCCGAGCCCAGTCCGCGCTTCGAGGTCGTACAGGTGTCGCGTTGACATATTGCCGACTGTAGCACCGTCGAAGATGGCCCTCGGTGGTGCTCGATGTGCGCCAGGATTTACGCCAAGCGGGCGCAGGCACCAAGTAAATCAACGAGTTACAGGAATGCGCCGGTTCTCGACGATGACATCCACACCTCGGCAACTTGCTGAATATGCGTCATTTTTAACCATCTGACCGGCAATTGACGAACATCCACAAGTATCTGATTTCATTAGAAAACATTCTCCACCACTGGTGGAATTGCGCCACGGTTACGCCGCGTGTATCTTTGGGACTTTAAGTGGAGTCCACAATGGGTTCGGTAGTCCAGCGCAACGACAAGTACCGAGCGATGGTCCGCGTGGTCGGACACAAGTCGATGTCTCGCAGTTTCAGCACTGCTCGCGCGGCGAAACTGTGGATCGCGGAAACCGAGTTGGCGCTGGCCAACAAGACCGTGACCGATCCGACGGTTCACATTGATGTCCTGGTCGACGAGTATGCGCGCCGGGTCGGCGTCGACCGGAAGATGGCACCGTCCCACCTGAGCCACGACATGCCTGCGCTGAAGCGGAAGTTCGCCGGGGTTCGGCTGGCCGACCTTGAGGGTCGCGGCCTGATCGACTGGGCGCTCGCGCAGCGGCGCATGAAGGCCGGCAGCAGGGGGCGCTTCGTCGCGCTGCTGTACGGGCTGCTGCGCCAGGCCGAACTGCACATGGGTGTGGCTGTCCCTTGGGACGATCTCGACAAGGCCCGCAAGACCCTGCTCGATCAAGGTGTCATCGGCGCCAGCAGCGAGCGCGATCGGCGCGTGAGCGATGCCGAGATCCAGGCCATCGTCGCCGCGATGCCTGCGCAGTCCCTTGTGCGTGCGCTGGTGCCGTTCCTGGTCACGACCTGCATGCGCGTGGGTGAGGCGTGCAGGATCGAGTGGGGTGACGTGGACGCGGCGGCGCGCACGGTGCTGATCCGCGACCGCAAGCACCCGAGGGAGAAGTGGGGGAACAACCAACGCGTGCCGCTGCTCGGGCGCTCGTTCGAGATGCTGCCGTCCGGCAAGGGGCGCTGCTGGCGCCTGACGCCCAAGTACGCGAGCGCGATCTTCCGCGCAGCCGCCAAGGCCGCAGGCGTGGCCGACGTGGTGCTGCACGACCTGCGGCACGAAGGGATCAGCCGCATGTTCGAGGCGGGCTTCCAGATCCCCGAGGTGGCGCTGGTGTCGGGCCACCGGGACTGGAAGCAACTGCGCCGGTACACGAACCTGCGGGCCGAGCATCTGCACGCCCGCGAGGCGGCCATGAAAAAGACCGGGTAGGTCGCCCCACCCGGCCAAAGCGCATGTCCCAGTCAAAACCCCCGGTGCCAACCCTTGAACACCGGGCACCGAATTGTCCACCAGACCGGCCTGGCGTCAACCCCTTGTGGAAAGGGCGCGCAGGCCAGCTTCACGCAGCCGGGCGAAGTAGGCTTCATGGACCGCCCGGTCGATGACCCACATCTTCCCGACCTTGTAGACCGGCACCTCGAACTTGCCGGCCGCGATCTTGTTCTTGGCGCTGTTGTGGGTCAGGCCATACATACCGCAAACGTCCTTTACTGCCACCCACGGCATCTCGGTCAACGCAGTTCTCCAAAGTTTTTGATGCGGTTGAGCGGGTCGCGCCCGCAGAAGTATTTACCTGGCTCGGGGGACGAGAATGCGACGGCGTTATCGCCACCCTTCTTCGTTGAATGTTCCTTGATCACCTCGAACGGCAGATCGAGGAAGTCGTAGCGGCCGGCGCGCTGCGGAACCACGACGATGGCGCGCACGTCGCGGTACTCGCGGGGAACCAGAACCTCGTAGTGGCCCGAGGAAACCTCGCGCGCCAGGCTGACGTGCATCGGATAGACCGAGCCTCGAAGCGTGGCGTAGAAGTCGACGTAGGCTTTCCGGGGGTCGTTCTTGCCGGGCTCGCCGCAGTGCCCACCGGCCAGCATGATCAAGCCCAAGACCAGGTGCCGCGCACCGTCCGACTCGCGCGCATGCAGGCGCATTTCCTTGCGGTCGAGTTCAGGCTTGATGCCGAAGGCGAGCCAGGACTGGTCGGTCTCAAGGATCTCGGCGAGCCGGGCCAACTTGTCCTGGCGCGGCATGGCCACGCCTTTGAACCACTTGCTGACCGCCTCGGCACCGACTTCGAGGTGGTCAGCCAGATACTGTTGGCGACCACGCCCGACCTGCGGAACTATCGTCGATTCAGCACAGGCTTGATTAAGTCTTGCTACGAACGCTTTGCGAAACTCAGGGGTCGAGCCCATCGTTGAGTATCCACTTTGAACGGGAGTGGATAAGGTATCACAAGCATTCAACCTCGTGTGGAACCCTGACCAACCAAGCACCATTGCGCCCCATAGAAAGATCAGGGGTGTAAAGATACATTGACACGCTTACTTGCGACTTACTTGCGCAATATACTTGCGTAGCAACCTAAACATTTCTTCTTCGTTGGCTTTCTTGTCCTGCTGCGCTCGGGCAATCTTCTCGTCGATGGTGCCTGCCGCGCACAGCAGGATCACCGTCACGTCCCGCTGCTGACCCTGGCGGTCCAGCCGGCCAACCAGTTGAACGAAGTCGGTGCGCGACCAGGGGATGTCGAAGAAGACGATGTAGCGGCCACCTTTCTGCAGGTTCTGGCCCGCACCACCGCTCTTGGGGTGCATGAGCAACATCGGGATCTTGCCGGCGTTCCACGGGGCCTTCGAGCGGCCCTGCTTGTCCCATTGGACGGCCTTTGGGAACGCCTTCTTCAGTCGATCAAGGCTCGCACGGTGTTGGTAGCTGACCAGCAGGTTCTCGCCGTCGAGTTCCTCGACCAGCGCCTTCAGCATGTCGATCTTGTGGTCGTGGATGTTGTGGACGCGGCGCACCTTGATCAAGTCGGGGATCTCGTCGTCGATGTCGGGGTCGTAGTCCTCGGGCTCAAGCAAGGCGGTCTCGTAGACCACGCCGCTGGCCATCTGGCTCAACTTCTGCGACAGCGCAGCCGCAGTGTCTGCTGTGATCGTGGTGTCGCCCAGCGCCAGCACCATGTCGTTGAGCATGCTGTCGTAGAGGGCCTGTGCCTTGTCGCTCAACACGAAGCGGCGCTGCACGACCGTGGCTTCCTTGGTGTCGAAGTGATCGCGGCGTTTGCGGATCGTGGCGATGTCCGCGATCTTCGCCAGGATTTCTTCCTTGGCGCCAGGCCGCAGCTTGAACGAGTAGTCGTAGGCGTTCTGCGTGAAGTAGCGGGCCTGGAACTTCGTGATCTCTTTGCCGAACCGCGCGCCGCCGTCCAGCAGGAAGGTCATGGCGAAGAAGCCCATGTAGTTCTCGCTGGCCGGCGTGGCGGTCAACAGGTGCATGCGCTTGATCAGGCCGGGCGTGTTGCGCACGCGGGCCAGCGCCTTGAACCTGCCGCTGTCGTGCGACTTCATGGCGTGCGCCTCGTCCACGATCACGACCCGATACGGCCACCGCTGCTGCCAGAACTCCGTCAGCCATTCCAGCGCCTCGAAGTTGACCAGGTGGATGGTGCTGCGGCTGCGCGCCAGTTCCTCGCGGATCTGCCGGCGAACCATCGTTTCGGTCTTGGTGCCGTTCTTCCGGTCCTCGCGGCGTGCGAGCTTGAGCCGAGGGTCGTCGTCGTTCTCGCGGAGCACCGTCCAGGTCAGCGGCGCAAGGTGCCGCCACGATCGCAGTTCGTCGGGCCAGGACGTTGCGATCACCGCGATCGGGCCGACGATCAGCACCTTGGTGGCGATGTCGTCGAGCACGAGGTCGGCCAACACCGTGCCGGCCGTGACCGACTTGCCCAGTCCGAGGTCCAGCAGGCCGAACGAGTACGGGTGGTCCTTGAAGAACTGCACATCCTCGACCTGGTAGTCGTGCATGTCCTCGCGCTCGCGCTCGACGTGCGAGAACCGCTCGATCAGGAACTGGTCGACGTTCACTTCAGCAGTGCCTTCGCCACTTCGAGGTCGTTAACCACATGCACGATCACGCCGACCTTGGCGAGATCGGCCTTGCGCTGCACCTGATCGGGCCGCAGTTCCTCGACACCTGGCCGCTTGAACTCGACGGCCAGCATCTCGAACGCCTGGCCGCAGTGCGGGCACGGCTGGCGCTTGGCGCGGAAGAACCAGCGGTCAGGTAAGCCGTTGATGTTGGCCAGCATGAGCTTGAAGCCAAACCAGCGCCGCAGCGCCGCGTACTCGCTGGCCGGGCGTTCGACCTCTGATTCGATCTTCTCGGTGCGTTTGGTGAGCCTCATAGTTCCCATGCCTTCCTGCACTTCGGGCAGTGCTTCATGTTCGAGGGGATGACCGCGTACTCGGTCCACTGCTCGCGGATCGAGGTGCGCTCGTTGCCGCACAGCGCGATGCCGGTGGTGGCGTCGACCGTGTGGATCAAGACGGCCTTCTCGCGGCGTCCGAAGAAGTAGCCGGCGCGGTCCTTGAGGTCAGGGTCGATGATGCCGTAGCCCACGTCCTGCAGGATCGCGTAAGCCTCGCGGATGTACCACGCGCGGTCGAGATCGTCGGGGCATTCGTCGCCGTCGGGTAACTCCATGAGCGGGCGTGCGCCGTTCGAGCGGGGGACGTTCTTCCCGTCCTTCACGTACAGCAGCGGACCCTTGACCTCGGTGCTGTAGATCCAGCGCACAGCCTTGCCCACCAGAACGCCGTCCTGGTCGCAGCATCCGCCCGTCACGCGGCGCACGACGACGAACTTGCGCACGTCCTGGCAGCGATTCACGGTGTCCTCGATCGGCACGCCGTTGGCCAGGAACTCGCGTGCCGCCTCGGTGGCGATCTCGGCAGCGGGGTTCTTCTTCAAACCCATCGCGCCCTTCAGTCCAGGGCCGCACGGTGCAAACGCGCCCTTGAGCTTGACCGAGCCGTCCATGTTCACGGCCATGTAGTTGTTCACGTCGCGCGAGTAGAGGGCCTTGTATTCGGTTTCCTCGGTCTCGTAGTTGGTGTCCCACTCCCACTCGGTCACGACGGCCTTGAACACGCCTTCGAGTTCGATGGGCACCTTGGACACGATGCCGTCGGTGTTGGCCGACACCACGCTGATTCCCGCCAGTTCGAGGCGCTCGATCAGCATGAGGATTGCCAGTTGCCCAGTCAGCGTGACCTGGATCATGAGGTTCGGGCTGTAGAACGACGAGTAGGACGAGCCCAGCTTGCCGAACGAGCCGTTGAGAACGATCTTCAGGGACTCGGCCGTGTTCTCCCAATGCCGGCGCTTCGGATCGGCTTTGTTCTTGGACTTGGCCTTGGCGTCGATCCGGGTGTCGTAGATGGTCTTGTAGACCTTCAGGAACACCGGGCCGATGTGCGCAGGGGACAGACCTTGTTCGAGGATCGTGCGCGGGTAGTAGCTGGTCACGTCCCGGTCCTTCAGCTTGAACGTGCCGTCGGGGATGTGGCAGATGCTTTCCTCGCTGCTGTGCAGGCCACCGATGCCCATGCGATAGACCGACTGCCCGATGACGATCTTCCGATCGCTCAGAAACTTCGGCATCTCGACCACGCCCTTGCGGTTCACCGTGAAGGGCAGCGTGCGGCAGTCATGCAGCACCTGGCGCATGGCCTGCGACTCGAAGCGCAGGTAGCCGGGCGGCTTGTAGTAGAAGTTCCCCGGCACGATGTCGGGTCGCCACAACCGCTTGTTCGTGATCCGCTCGACCTCGGCCTTGATCACGGCTTCTGCGATCTGCGCATCCGACTTGCTGCGCAGGTCGACGCGGTACTTGACGCTCATCTCTGCACGCAGGTCCAACTGCGGTTGCAGTTCGACGGCCAGATCCTCGGTGAGATCGAGGTCGTTGTCGTGGTATGTGTTGACGACCTCGACATCTTCCCAGGTCAGGCGTCGGTCAATCTCGAACGGCAGATCCTGCATCCTGTGACTGTGCAGCCGGCCACCGCTGATCTTCAGGCTGACCTTCTGCGCCGCTGCAGGACTCACTTCCATGAGGTCGATGCTGTCGATGAAGTCGGGAAGCGTGAGCCCGAGCCGCTCCATCAACTTCCAGTGCGGCGTGCCCGACTGGATCAGTTCGTCCGAGAACTGCTTCAGGTCCGCGCAGGTCGTGCCGTCACGCATGGCCAGCGCCAGCATGGGCAGGTCGTACTTGTTGGAGTTGAACCCGACGATGCGCCACTTGCGCAGCACGTTTGCGATGCCGCGACGGTCAAGCGGGTGGTTCTCGTAGAGGAAGAAGCGACGACGGCGACCATCACCGATCGCCTTGAATCCGATGGACCAGAAGTTCGGGAAGCATTCCGTGTCCCACACGGCTGTGGGACGTTCTTCGGTGTAGTTCATGTCTTGCCGGGAGTCGCGCAGCGCCGAAGCGCCTATCCCGCTGTTGCTGGTTGCTATGGCAAGGGCCGAACCCTTGCCGCAGCCACCGTTACTTCTGCGCCTGGCTCGGGCGGATGCTCACGGGCTTGCCGAAGGGCTTGCCGGTGTCGCCCAGCGGCTGCACAGACAGCCACGCGCCCGTCGCCTTGGTGACGGACTCGATGACCTTGGCGCGGGTGACTTCGCCGTTGCGGCGGGTGAAGCTGATCTTGGTTCCCGGTTTCATAGGGTTCTCCGTTGAGGGTTGGAAAGGTGCCGCAGGGACCGCTGCGGCGCCGGTTGTGGATCAGAGGCCGTCGTCGTCATCGACGCTGGACGAACTGCCCATGCCGTCGTCGCTGTCGTCGACCGCGCCCCACGCGTCGGTGTCGTCGATCCGGCCGTTGCCGAAGGGCTCACCGTCCTTGACGAACTGGGCACCGACGAAACCGCCGCAGATGCGCTTCGGGTAGGTCTTGGTCGAGCCCTTGGCCTTGCCGTTGAAGAACCACGGGCGGATCAGCACGTTGCCGTAGCAGCCGCCATAGAACTTCTCGTCGATCGTCGACTCGTCCAGGATGAGTTCGCCGCGCTGGTCACGGATCGCCGGACGACGGTTGCCGTCCGAGAACGAGATCAGCCAGTGGCCGTGCATGTTCTCGTCTTCCTTGTCGTCGCCGTTCTTGATGCAACGGTACTCGGGCGGGATCTTCACGCCCTTGCCGCCCTTGTCGTTGGGCGCGTTGTCCATGATCTCGTTGATGAGCTTCATGAACGCGTCCTTGGCCTCGACGTGCGAGGACTTGGACAGCATCGCCACGCCGTTCCAGGTCGCGCGCTCGCGGCCGGTTTCCTCGTCCTTCTCGACGCGCTTGGCGCCGAAGTGCGGGTAGGACAGGCGGACGTTCATCACCTTGATCAGCTTCTCGCGGCCATCGGTGTAGACCACGAAGTTCTTGCCTTTGCTCAGTTCCTGCAGTGCAGCCATTTCACAGTTCTCCGGTTTCAGGGTTTTCATCTTCCAGATCGCCGAATGCGATGCTGGTCAGATCCACAAGTGCCGGCCGTTTGTCGGCCAGGGGCACGAGTGTAGGTTTGCCGGGCGGCTTTTTCGTGATGCCACCCAACAGATCAGGAAGATCCTTGCGTCGATGTCCGGCCTTGACCAACTTCTTCTCAGCCTCGGCCGGCGAGATGACTGACTGGATCAGCACTTCGTCGCGCGGGATGCCGCAGTCAACGAGGTGCTCGATGGCCTGGTCGCGGTTCACGTACTCACGGAACGAGCGACCCTCGACGATCTTGTAGCCCGGCACTTCCTCGCCGTGCTTCGCGCGCTTCATGAGTTCGTGGTCGATGGTGTTCCAGAACTTCAGCACCATCGGCTTAAACGGCTTCAACGAGGCCAGTTGCGCGGTGTCCAGCGCCAGCGGATCGACGGCAGAAGGCGCGAACAGGCCCGAGTCGAGGTCGTCCTTGAACGCTTCCATGTCGGCCACGCTGAACGCCTGCCCAGTCTGCGCAGCGGTCATGTCGAACATCATCTGCGCGTAGGCCGGGCACGTCCGCTGGATCGCGCAGAAGCGGCAAGCCTCGGGGTCGGGTGTGCGCGGCGCATCGACTGCCCAGGCGAGCTTCGCACGCTCGCGCACGTAGCCGGCGAACTGCATGATCTCGTCGCGGGTGGTCTCCCATTCGTCGAAGTGATGCAGTCGCGGCTGGTTGATGCGGATGACGACGCGGCGGATCTCGGGACGCGACTTGATCAGCGCGTAGGTGTAAAGCATGGCCTGCGGGTTGCGCTCGGCGTAGACCTTCACACCCGCACCGTACTTGTGGTCCGTCACCCAGGCCGTGTCGCCGTCGATGGCGGCGTGATCGAGCGTTCCACCCTGCTGCGGGATCGGCGTCAGATCGTCGAAGTAGACGCGCTGCTCAACGATGTGCTCGCCAGGCAGCGACAGGCACAGATCGACGCTTTGCTGCACGTAGTCGAGCATCTCGTTGTCGACGGGGATGATGAAGAAGGTCTCATCGTCCTCGACGATCTGCAGCGTGCCCCGCATGTGACGCGGCTTGATGCCGGACTTCAGCCACATCTCGCTCATCTCGTGAGCCACCGTGCCGTAGGCCGTGTCCACCGAGATGGGATCAGGCGCCAGCACGTTGGGCACGAGGCTACCGCTGCAGGTCAGCCACATCTTGCTCGCACTGGGCGAGTAGATGCTGTGCTCACCCGACAGGTAGCGGTCGAGGATGTACTGAAGGGTGGGGTGCATTTTCGAGGTGGCTCACGGTGGCTCTTTGCTTTTCGTGATCACGCGGGTTTGCACCTGCCCGCCGCCGACCACCTCGAAAATGCCCGGCCCGTAGGCCGGACACTCACTCAGGGCTCAACGCCCCTGATCACATCTCGTCGTCGGTCGCTTCCAGCTTGGCCTTGCACGCGGCAGCGGCCTTCGTGCGGGCGGCGGCGTCCTGGACCAGTTCGGCCAGCTTGGCGTAGCCGCAGTCGGCGATGATCTGCTTGGCGACCGGGGCGCCGTACTTGTCCTTGACCTGGCCCATGAGGGCGGTCACTTCGTCGGCGGACGGGCCTTCGGGCGCCTTCTCGACCTTCTTCTCGGTCTTGGTCTCGGCGGACTTCTCGACCTTCTTCTCGGTCTTGGTCTCGGCGACCACGGTGGTGCCGGCCTTGCCAGCGAGGTAGGCGGCGGCTTCGGCTTCCGAAGCGAAGGACAGGGTGATGGTGACAGCGGTCATCTCAGGTTCTCCGTGGGCAGGGGTTGAAGTCAACAAGTGATCGCCCGAATCACCTGTTGGTGGAAGTTCAGTCGTCCTTGGACGGCATGAAGGGGTAAAGGTCGGGGCCGCGCCAGGTCGGCGGCTTCTGGATCTTGCCGTTGGCATCGCGGATGGCGACACCACCGGGGAACTTGTCGAGGTTGGCGCGGGCCACCTCGGCGATGGCGCCGGCCGGGTTCTTGCTCAGGCTCATCACGAGACCGAGCGCGACCCATGCGAGGTCGATCGCGCCGTCCAGCACTTCCTCGGTGGCCACTGCGGCGCGGCCCATGTCGCCGGTCTGCATGCCCTGCTTGAAGCGGTTGGCACAGCCCTTGAGGCCGTCAGCCAGTTCGAGGGTGTCCATGCGCTCGGCTTCGGTGATGCAGCCGGTGGCCAGCGCCGCCATGAACTCGCCCAGTTCCTCGAACACGAGGCCCAGGTAGAGGGTGGCTTGGCCGGGGTTGAAGACGGCGGTCTTCTGGCCGCCGATGTCCATGAAGGACTTCACCAGCATCGGCAGGTTCGGCATCGCGTTCGGGTCATGCATCATCGCGGGCTCCGTTTGCAGGGGATCGGGGTGTCGATGGCTGAATTATCCACAAACTGTGGAACCCGTCAACAAGTCGGACTACACTTCACGACAGATTGTTGGAGCACCACGATGCGATTCCCCGCCTGGACCGAAGTTGCCGACCCCAAGGAACGAGCGCGCCACCGGCTGCGCTACCTGATCAACGCGGCCACCTCGAAGGTCACGCCCAAGGGCACGCTCACCGACTTCGCCAAGTTCTGCGGCGTCGATCGAACCTCACTTCACGCGCACATGCGCAACGGCGCGTTCTCGCCCGTCATGGCCATCGCCATCGAGCGCGCGGTCGGTCCCGACGTTCTGCGGGCCACCGACCTCACCAACCCCCTTGACATCGTTGCCGAATGACCACGAACACCCCCTCGAACAAGGGGGTCGGGTCGTTCGCACGCCACGCCGCGCATCTGGTGCGGCAGGGCTACCAGATCGTCCCGATCCCGCTGGGCTCGAAAGGCCCGGAACTGAAGGACTGGCGCAACCGCTGGCCACGCACACCAGCCGATGCCGAGGCGATGGCGCGCACGCACCGCCAGGACGGCGTGGGCATCCTCACGAACCACACGCCCGCCGTCGACATCGACGTTCTCGACGCCGACCTCGTTCGGCAGATGTGTGAGTTCGTGCGCGACAACTGCGGTGACGGCCTGGTCCGCATCGGCAAGGCGCCGAAGACCTTGTTCCTGTTCGCCACGGACACGCCGTTTCCGAAGGTCACGTCCACCAGCTTCATCGACCCGGACAACCCGAAGCGCGCCGACGGCAAGCCCCTGAAGCAGCGCATCGAGATCCTCGGCGAAGGCCAGCAGTTCGTCGCGTTCCACATCCACCCGGACACCGGGCGACCCTACGTGTGGCCCGAGCCCGGTGAAGATCCGCTGGAAGTGCCGGCGCTGGATCTGCCCACGATCGGCGTCGAGCATGCGCGGGCCATCTGCGCGTTCTTCGAGAAGATCGCCACCGAGGCAGGCTGGACACCGGCTGGCGCTGGCAACGACGGCGATGGTGCCGTGGTCGATCTGCTGGCGCAGGCCGCGCCGCCCAGTGAGTCGGACGCCGAGGTCGAGCGCGTGCGCAACGCGCTGAAGCACATCTCGCCGGACTGCTCGCGTGAAGACTACCTGGCCGTGCTGGCGGGCCTGAAGTGGACGAACTGGCTGCAGGCCGAGGAAATGGCGCTCGAATGGGCGTCCGGGTCCGAGGAAGGCAAGTTCAACGAGCGCGACTTCAACCGCGATTGGAAGTCGCTCAAGGGCGAACGCCTGAACGGCCGAACCATCACGCTGGGCTCGGTGATCAAGCTGGCCCAGGACGGCGGGTTCGACGCCTCGCGCGCCGCGATCGACGAGGAAAAGGCCGACGAGACCTACGAGTCGCTGCTGTCCAAGATCGACGACCTGGAAGCGAACAACACCCGCGAGTACCGGCGCACGCTGATCGCCGAACTGGCCGAAGCCAAGCTGACGAAGATCGACAAGAACGAACTCGAACGCGCGCTGGCTAAGGCCATGAAGTGCTCGATGCGTGACGTGAAGTCGTTCGTCGCCGATGCGAAGCGCCAGTCGCGCCAGCACAGCGAGCCCACGCACGCGGCCTACGCGAAGGCCCTGCTGGCGCTGATCGAGGAACGCACGGGTCAGGCGCCCGTCGGCTGCGAAGGAAAAATCTGGACCTATGAGTCGGGTGAAGGACTGTGGATCGGCCGCACGCCGCAGGAATTCGAGGTCACGGTAGCCAACGAGTTCGATGGGCTCGAAGGGTGCAGCCGGCGAACCGACTACCTGGCCGTCGCTAACCATGCCTACTCGATCTGCTCGGCAGGCCGGGAGTCCTGGTTCGAGGATGGCCCGATCGGCATGGCCTGCCTGGATCGCTTCTACACGCTCGCCGACGGCGCGATCAAGCGCGAGGTGCTGGCCGCTCACCACCGGCAACGCCACGCGATCGACATCGCACCGAAAGTCATGCCCACGCCGCTGTGGGACAAACTCATGGCCGATGCGTTCGCGGGCGACGGCGGCGACGACCAGCGCATCCTGCTGGAAGACTTCGTTGGCGCGGCCATGATCGGCGCGGTGGCCGGGTTCGAGAAGGCACTGTTGATGATGGGCGTTGGCCGAGCCGGCAAGGGCACGATCCTGAAGATCATCGGCGCGATCTTCCCGCGTCAACTTGCATCGTCGGTGTCGCCCGAGAAGTGGGATCACGAGTATTACCGGGCCGAACTGGCGGGCAAGCGCATCAACCTCGTGGGCGAACTCGGCGACGAGAAGCCCATCGACGCGGCGTCGTTCAAGAACGTGCTGGGTCGTGACGAGATGACGGCCCGCCCGCCGTCGCATCGCCCCTTCTCGTTCCGCAACAGCGCCGGCCACATCTTCAACTCGAACCACTTCGTCGCCACCCGCGAGACCACGGACGCGTTCTTCTCGCGCTGGCTGCTGATCGAGTTCCGCAACAGCCTGGTCGGCCGCGAAGGCGAGATCCGCATCGACCTGGCCGACGCGATCATCAAGGAAGAACTGCCCGGCGTGATGGCGAAGTTCCTGGCCGGTGCGAAGCGCCTGTTCGAGCGCGGCCACTTCGTCACGGGCGAGGCTCACGACCGGCTCATGGCCAAGTGGCGCAACCGGACCAACTCGGTGATCGAGTTCGTGCGCGACGAAGACGCGTGCGTGTTGGGCAACTTCCCCCAGGTCGAGTTGCGCCGAGGGATCTTCTACCAAGCCTACGTGACCTGGTGCAAGGAATCCGGCCGCAAGGCGATCGGCAAGCAGAAGTTCTACGACGAGGTGCAGCAGGACGCGATCAAGCGACTGGGCGTGCGCTTCGTGACCAAGGCTGGCGATTCAGTCCTGGTGCGTGGGCTGGCGCTGCGCAACCAGGTGTTCGGGCCGATAGAAGACGACGAACTTTGATCCGACGGATTGACCAAGGCCACCTTCGGGTGGCTTTTTTACTCCCGTCAACTGCTGGTTTTGGTCCGAGCGAAACCAGCAGGCGCTCGCCGAGCGGGGTGCCGAAACGAGTCGAGGTGCCAACTTCGTGAAGGGGGTGGGGTCCAAAACCAGCAGTTGACCTGCTGTTTCTGCTGGTTTCATAGGGGGGGGTGTCCCCTCTAAGGGTGTTTCACTTTTTGGACTGATTCAAGGGAAATTTGACGACACCTATAGGACACCAGAGGGGGGTCCGAAAACCAGCAGTCGCAGCAGTCGGGCCTGGCCTAATCGCATCGTTTAGGGTCGCCGCCACCCGCGCCGCCGTGCATATGTCAATTTGACATAGCGGTCAATAGGATTTTTTAGAAAATTTGCGTTGATCGGGGCTCTGCGCCCC
>ERZ1032909.5-NODE-5-length-17074-cov-4.990481_pt1 | contig 17074 bp, 19 predicted proteins | sample MGYA00517092_ERZ1032909 | MGnify/ENA primary metagenome ERZ1032909 (study PRJEB33719, sample SAMN04262469) | wastewater metagenome | biome: rural village; feature: reservoir; material: water | place: El Salvador | collected 2013-02-13 ...
GCCGCCGAGACTGCAGACATCATCAGAAAGGCGTCCGAGATTGGTTTCGGCGGGATTGGTGGTTATCGCCCCGGAAGTATTCACGTTGATGTAGCCAGCCAGCGTGCGTGGGGCCCCAACTATAGCGGCATTTCAATCGGCGGCCCGATGGGAAAGGCTCTTAGTGCGCACGCCGCAGGGAAAATAGCCGAGGTTGGTCCCGACTACGCGGCGATGGAAAAAAATCCGTCTGTCAGGAGCGTTGCCTCTGCGTCCAGCATTCCGACAAAGACTGTCTCCGCCAGCATGGATCCAACTGCGGCAGTTACATCTGCGTTCAGCACCGCAAGGGACCTGTACAACTCACTCCCGTCGATGAAAGATCTTTCTGAGCGCTACGCAGGACTTCAGAAGGACCTTGACGCATATCGGCAGGCGAAGACAGGTCCATTGAGCCCCGTTACGGGCCCGATTGCCGACGCTCGCCTCAAAGAAGCCGTTACTAGCTATGCCTCTCAGGGCATTCAAGCTCTTAAGGATTTCATTTCGCCGTCCGTCGCGCAGGCTGCAACACCCTCTGGACCGATTATGTCTGGAGAGAAGGCGGCTGCCAAAACTGTTGCGCAGGCCGAGGGAGAGAAGATCCTTGATGTCGAGAATGTGCCGGAGTCTGATGAGGTCTACGGCCCCAAGAACGTCTCTCCTGAAGTTCAGGAGGTTATGGCGGACATCGAACAAAAGAATAAGTACGGGACAAGAGTTGCAAAGGCTGTGCCTATTATCGGTCCTGTTTTCCGTGCTGCCGACACCGTGAGGGGTTTTATCACGGGCAAGAATACCGCAGAGGCGGACGTGGACCTAAAGCGTGCCTACATGCAGGGCAACGCCGCACAGAAGGCGGAGCTTGAGCGCGAGTACCCGAATCTGACAAAGTTCGCCCAGCAGGCCGGTCTTGAGCCTCAGTTGCCCATGAGCAACTATGAGAACTGGCGGTATAAAAGCTTTGGAACCGGCGGCGGAGGGAACTTTGCGAGCATTACCTCTGCTGGTGGCGGGACTGCCGATATTGGCAGCGGCGGGAAGGCGGAGCGACGGTTCCTTGATCAGGTCGCTAAGATTGATCAGGAAAAGCCAAAGCCTAAGAATGAGGCTGGCTCCCGCCCCGCCATTTACTACAAGTGGGACCTTGGTATCGACGTTCCGTCCCCGGGCGATTCCGGTTATAATTTGTATTTGAAGTACTTAGAAGAGAAGGCAGCGACAGCATAATGGCCAAGAAGAAGGATGCAATCGGGAACTCGATTGAGATCTTCACAAAGAAGAGCCGTGGACGCAGCAAGCCGAAGTATCGGCGCGGTATGAAGAAGCTAGGCCCGAAAGACCCGAATAGGGGAAATCGCGGCAGCTTCTAGTGTTGTTGGGACGTGAGCATTTGGGTTGGCGGTTCCGTTATACGGCGTATGCCTTTGGGAACGGGGCTCACATTTATAGGTAAGACATGGCAACGAGCGGCACTACATCTTGGAATCCGGATATCGCAGAGCTTTGCGAAGAAGCCTATGAGCGCGCCGGTTTGGAGCTTCGGTCTGGCTACGACCTGAAGACAGCCCGCCGTAGCCTCAACTTCCTACTGACGGAGTGGGCAAACAAGGGTTTAAACCTCTGGACTGTCCGTCAGGGCACCTTGTCCCTTGTCCCGGGACAGAAGACATACACGTCCGCAGATGGCCTGCCAGCAAATGCGGTTGACTTCATTGAGCATGTGTGCCGCACAACCAGTGCGGGACAAAACACCGATATTGCGCTTAACCGGATATCGGTCTCAACATATGCGAACATTCCCACAAAGGACCAGTCTGGCAGGCCCTATCAAATATATGTTGACCGGGCTACCGATGGGCCAAAGGTCACTCTGTGGCCGGTCCCTGACTCTTCCCAGACCTACACCTTGGTGTATTGGTATCTGAAGCGGGAGGATGATGCCACTAACCCCGTGTCTCAGACAATTGAAATCCCATTCCGCTTTTACAACGCCTTGGTGGCGGGTCTGGCGTATCATATCGCGATGAAGAAGCCTGAGGTCGCCGACCGCATTTCTATGCTGAAGGACCTGTATGATGAGGCCTTCCAGCTTGCAGCCGATGAGGACAGGGACCGGGCTTCCGTTAGGTTCATGCCCTTCACGGATTACGGGTTTTAGTGTAAAATGACTGCTAGGTACGCAAAAGGCAGGCTGGCGTTTGGTTTCTGTGACACCTGTGGTCAGCGGTACGATCTCAACGAATTGAAGGTTCAGGTTGTTGCTGGCCGCGACACGAATATCAAGAATTGCCAGTACTGCCTCGACAAAGACCATCCGCAGTATTTCTTGGGTCGAGTCCCGATAAACGACCCTCAAGCTCTTCGGAACCCTCGCCCAGACACATCGCAAGACCTTAGCCGCGTGCTCTGGGGCTGGAATCCGGTAGGAAACAATGCAGTAAATGCCTCCGGTCAGGTCGGTGTCATCACTCTAATCCTTAACGGGGTCTATAGCCCCATCACGTATTCTGGAGAAATGTAATGGTCAAGAAGATGGTGAAGAGCAAGGGTAAGCGCATGTCCGAGGGTGGTCGCGCCGAGATGGAAGACCGCGACGATGACCGGGAAATGCCGATGCGCCGCATGGGTGAGCCTGATGAAATGCGGGGTCGCCGTATGCGCAAGAAGGATGAAATGCGTGGCCGTCGTATGGATGGCATGCGCCGCGAGCGCCCCCTGCCGCCCAAGACAAATTATCCGGGGATTGAAGGCCCGGACGATAACGAGATGGGCCGCAATGTCCCCGGTCGCCCGAACTTTGGAGATCTTCCGGGGCGCGGTCTTGGCGGTATGAAGCCTCCTGCCCCGGGCCTTGGTGGGATTAAGCCCTCCCTCCCTGCCGCCCCCAGCAATGAACTCCCGAAGGTCGGCCCCGGCCCGCTTCCCGGTCGCCCGGCCTCTATGCCCGCCATGGCGCAGACTGGCCAGCAACAGCTTATGCAGGGGGCTCCGCTTGCCGCGCGTCCCATGCAGATGAGGCAGATGAAGAAGGGTGGCGTTGTTAAGCCCAAGGGCAAGACATATGCCAAGGGCGGCTTGGTCAAGGGCTGCGGTTGCGCCTCTCGTGGCGTCAAGAAAGCCAAGTACTCGTAAGGGATCTGGCCATGCCATTCAAAGATGAAATCGACAAGCTAATCAAAGAGGGCAAGGTTGGCCAAGCGATGAAGCTTGAGTCCAAGCGGCAGCTTCAGGCCATGGGCCGCACTGGCGGTGCCCCGAACATCATGAGCCTCATGGGCGTCTTGGCGCGAGCCCGCAAGAATGCTCCGGACAAGCCCGACAAGGATGAGCCCGAGAAGGAAGATCCGCCGCTCCCGCCCCTCGTGGATAATGGCGTTGACTACGCCAGCGGTCGCCCGAAGAGTAATAGCTGGTCCGATATCGTCGCCTTCAACTTCCCGAAGGGTGCCGGTAAGCAGTACAAGGACGGTGGTCTTGTGCGTGGCGGCGGTTGCGCTGCAAAGGGTCGCGGTCGCGGCAGAATCGTTTAAGGAAAGAAACAATGGCAAAGCAGAATGCAAGGCTCGCCGACCCGTCTGATGCCACCGTTGAAGGTGGTATGCGGCGTGGTGTAAACGTGGGCAACATGAAGACCCTCAAGAAGCCCCTCAAGATGCGTGGCGGCGGTGCTGCCACCAAGGGGTTGAAGATCTCGGAGAAGCAGGGCTAACATGGCCTTCACATACGCAACTCTTGTGGATGCAATCCACGGATACCTTCAGGTTGACGCCAATGGTATCTCGACTGCCGACATGAACACAATCATTCAGCAGGCGGAGCAGCGTATCTATTATGATGTTCAGATCCCTGTACTCAAGAAGAATGTGACCGGAAACCTGACATCAGGCAACCGGTATTTGTCAACCCCGGCAGACTATCTCGCGACATACTCCATCGCGGTGAACAATAACGGGGTTTATGAATACCTCCTTCCGAAAGAGGTCGCCTTTCTGCGCGAGGCATACCCCAGCACAACTACAACGGGCGTGCCTCGCTATTATGCAATCTTTGACAACGACACATTCCTTATCGCTCCCCCTCCAAATTCGAACTATGAGGTTGAGCTTCACTACTTCTATGAGCCGCCGTCTATTGTCACACAGACTTCCGGCACATGGATAAGTGAGAATGCTGAGAATGCTCTCCTTTATGGTTGTCTTTTCGAAGCGTATACTTACCTCAAGGGCGAGCAGGACTTGATTGCGCTCTACGCCAACCGATACAAGGAAGCCATCGCCTCCCTTAAGATTATCGGCGAAGGCCGCAACAGGTCTGATACGTACCGCAACAGTGAACCAAGGGCAACGCCTAACTAATGGCACTTTTTAATTCTGAAGGAGCCGTTGGCTCCGTTATCGTGAAGACCACGAATGAGCGTGGGTTCACCCCGGAAGAGATCACGGAAGACTTGCTTGAGAAGCTTATTTACATCTCAGGCAATGCACATCCGGAAATAAGGGATCAGGCAATCGCGTTCAAGGAACAGATTCGTCCGGTCATCATTCACCACATGAAGCAGGCCATTAGGTCCGACAGGACTACGCTGGCTGCGCAGTTCTCGAAACAGGGCCATCTTGATATGGCAGAAATAATCAGGAGACTATAACATGCCGATCACAACAGCGTTTTGCACCAGCTTCAAGCAGCAGCTTATGCAGGGGCAGCACAACTTCTCGAACCCCGGTGGCAACACATTCAAGATCGCCCTCTACACGTCGGCGGCGACCCTTGGCGCGACCACAACAGCGTATTCTGCTACAAACGAGATCACGGGCACGAACTATACTGCCGGTGGCAACACCTTGACGGCTGTGACCCCGACAACCTCTGGCACAACGGCCTTCACGGATTTTGCGGACACAACTTGGGCCGCATCGACAATCACGGCGAACGGCGCTCTTATCTACAACGCCAACGCCTCGAATGCCGCCACAGTGGTTCTAGCTTTCGGCTCCGACAAGTCATCGTCCAACGGCGACTTCACGATTGTGTTCCCCCTCGCTGACGCAACTAACGCGATTATCCGTATCGCTTAAGGTTCTCTGAAATGGTGAAGGTTTACAACCGTGCGAGGATGACAACCGCGACAACGGGCACAGGGACTATTACCTTGGGCTCGGCGGCGACCGCTTATCAGACGTTTGCGAGCGCGGGTGTCCTCGACGGCGAAACCGTATACTACACCATTGAGGATGGTACTGCGTGGGAAATTGGTACTGGCGTTTACACGTCTTCCGGCACGACACTTACCAGAAACCTTATTCAAAGCTCGACTGGCTCCTTGCTTAACCTTGGCGGCACAGCACAGGTGTTCATTACAGCGCCTGCCGCAGCCATTCAGGGTAACGTAGAGATCACTGGCGGCACGATTACCGGGCTGTCTACCCCGTTGCCGATTGCAAGCGGTGGCACAAGCGCATCCACTGCGGCTGAAGCCATTCAGGATCTCGACACTTGGCAGCTTGTTACCTCCGCTGGTGGTACGACTACTCTCACAAATGCAAGCCCACGCAATATTCTTGTGACTGGGACGGCAAATCAGACTGTTGTTCTTCCGGATGTTTCAACGCTCGCTATCGGCTGGACGTTCAATATTGTCAATACATCAACCGGCACTGTGACTGTCCAGTCTTCTGGTCTTAACAACTTTAGCCAAAGCCAGCTTGGCAACATTAACGCTTCGTATACTTGCATCCTGACAACAGGAACAACAACCGCCTCTTGGGCGGCAAGATTCTTTGGTGCCACAGGCTACACGGGCTCAGGCAGCCTTACGTACAATTTTGGCGCTCAGATGCAGCGCATTCGGTTCACTAGCTCAAACGCAGTATCAGCAGGAACTAATGCTCAGGGTCAGGGCGCACTGACCGAAACGGTAAACGTAATCACAACTGCGGCCTCAAATCCCTCTGGCGTTACGTTACCGTCTCCAGTCGGGGCCACAATAAGCACTTGGGTGACGATTGTTAACAAGGGTGCAAACCCCGTAAATGTGTACCCGGCTACGGGTCACACGATTGATGCACTGTCTGCCAATGCACCGATATCGCTCGCTGTAAACGGCGTTATGAGCTTTTGGTCTGCTTCGTCAACCCAGTGGTATTCAAGCGTTAACACCATTGATAACATGGCTCTCGCTACAGGGACCCTACCGGTGGCGAACGGTGGCACTGGCGTGACTACTTCAACAGGGAGCGGGTCTACAGTCCTTTCGGCAAGCCCAGCGCTCACTGGCACACCCACCGCCCCCACTGCCGCCGCCGATACGAACACGACTCAGCTTGCCACAACTGCGTATGTTGTTGGTCAGGCTTCTTCGACAACCCCTGTTGTTGACGGCACAGCGGCTGTCGGAACATCTCTTCGCTATGCACGCGCAGACCACGTTCACCCGACTGATACTTCTCGCGCAGCGCTCGCATCACCTACATTTACAGGAACCCCGGCTGCGCCAACGGCTGCGGCTGATACAAATACAACACAGCTTGCGACCACAGCTTTTGTGGTTGGGCAGGCATCCTCCACTTCTCCTGTCGTAGATGGCACAGCGACTGTCGGCACATCTCTGCGATACGCTCGGGCCGACCACGTTCACCCTACGGACACGTCCCGCGCCGCCCTTGCCTCCCCGACTTTTACAGGCACACCGGCTGCGCCTACCGCCGCCGTTGATACAAACACAACTCAACTTGCTACGACTGCATTCGTAGTAGGGCAGGCCGCCGCCGCAACACCGCTTGTGGATGGAACCGCAGCGGTTGGTACATCTTTACGGTATGCCCGGGCCGACCACGTTCATCCGACAGACACCTCCCGCGCCCCACTTGCATCTCCTGCGTTGACCGGAACCCCTACGGCTCCGACTGCTTCCGCTGGCACTAACACAACGCAAATTGCAACGACCGCGTTCGTTCAGGGGGTAACAGGTCGGCTTCTCCGAGCGCCGCAGGTGCTGACCACTGGCACGTCCTACACGACGCCCGCTGGCTGCACCCAGATCTACGTTGAAGCTGTCGGCGGCGGCGGAGCCGGTGGTGGCCTTTTATCGTCACAGACACAGGCAGGTTCGCAAGGCGGTGGCGCTGGCGCTTATGCTGCAAAACTGTTTGCTGTGTCGCCATCCACAGCTTACAGCTACGCCATTGGCAGCGGCGGCGCTGGCGTATCGGGTGCTGCTGGCGGGAACGGCGTTGCAACCACATTCACTGTTGGCGCAACGGTGCTGACTGCCGGTGGCGGTCTAGGGGGACCGACCAATTCCGGCAGCGCAAACGGCGGAACGGCATCAAACGGTGACATCAACATCAATGGTGCGCCGGGCGGCGCGGGCACGCCCGGTTCCAACGGTGGCGGCGAAGGAGGTCCAAGCTTCTTCGGCGGTGGCGGCTCTGGTAACTTCAGTGGCAACGGCCTTTCTGCACAAGCCAACTCGGGTGCAGGCGGGGGCGGGTGCGGAAACCCGGCTTCTGGCGTGGCGCGAACCGGCGGCAACGGCGGTTCCGGCATCATCCGTGTATGGGAGTTCTCATGACGATTGCAGTTATTATTCGCGACAACATTGTCGAGAATGTCATCATCGCAGACGAGTACACCACGGCTCCAGACGGCTGCGTGCTGATGACCGTTCCGGAGAGCGTCCCAATTGGTAGCGCCTATGATCCGGTGACGGAAGTTTTCACTCCCCCGACCCCGCCCGTCATTGTGCCGGAAAAGATAAGCGCTAGACAGGCCCGATTGCTCCTTCTTCAACAGGGTCTTCTTGATGAGGTGGAAGCCATGATCGCCACCCAGTCGCAAGAGGTGCAGATTACATGGCAATTCGCTACAGAGTTTTATCGGGATAACCCTCTCCTCAATTCTCTTGCGGACACCTTAACCCCTCCCCTGACAAGCGAACAGATTGACGAGTTCTTCATCTTAGCCTCAGAATTGTAGTGAGACATGCTTGGCTTTGACGCATTAGCTAGGTTCCCTCTTGCAGGGAGCCCGATATCAGGCACATCCGCTATTGTGTCTGTTACCGGCGTTGAGGCCATCTCTGCCGTTGGCGCAGTCACGACTATCTGCAAAGCCGTAACCTCTGTAAGCGGCCTTTCCGCTACAGGATCTGTAGGAGCGGTAACAACAGAATATGACTGGCAGCAAGCCGTATCTGGTGTTTCTGCGACTGGATCTGCAGGATCTGTCGCAGTATCTGCGAAGGCTGTAACTTCAGTCACTGGCGTTTCGGCGAACGGTCAAGTCGGGTCCGTATCCACATCAGCGAAGGCGAACACTCTTGTTTCAGGAGTGTCTGCGACTGGTAATGCTGGGAATGTAACAACCTCAGGTAGGGCTGCAACGTCCGTTACAGGCGTTTCGGCAACGGCTCAAGTCGGAGCCGTAACCACATCAGCTAGGGCCAATACTCTTGTTTCTGGTGTGTCTTCGGCAGGCTCTGTTGGTGTTGTAACTACAGAATTTGATTGGCAGCAAGCTGTTTCAGGTGTCTCGGCGACGGGATCTGCCGGGACCGCAGTGGTCTCTGCGAAGGCAGTTACATCCGTCACGGGGGTATCCTCTACCTCTCAAGTCGGATCTGTAACTGTTTCCGGCAAGTCAAACACTGCTGTTTCTGGCGTATCTGCTACAGGTTCTGTTGGTGCAGTAACCACGGAATTTGATTGGCAGCAAAATGTAACAGGCGTTTCCGCTACTGGAAGCGTTGGCTCTGTTTCGGTGTCGCTTGGCACGGTATTCCCCGTGTCTGGTGTTGCAGCCACATCTCAAGTCGGTAATGTATCAACATCCGGCAAGGCCAATGTAAGCGTATCCACCCCCGCTGCGACCGGACAAGTTGGGACCCCGTCCTTTATCGGCAGGGCAAACGTCAATGTATCCGGTGTTTCGGCCTCGGGAGGTGTCGGCTCAGTCACCATCATCGGCAGGGCCAACACAGGGGTAAGCGGAGTAAGCGCTTCTGGTGCTGTCGGAAGTGTAATAGTCAACACAGGTCAGGTGTTTTCCGTCACCGGGGTATCTGCCACTACGGCGGTCGGAAGTGTTATAATCAAGACTGGCACAGCCTTTGGGGTCGCTGGAGTTTCAACATCCGGATCCGTTGGCTCAGTAACGTTCATCCTAAGCTCGGCATTCAGCCCAACGGGGGTGTCCGCCACCGGGTATGTAAACGACAACGTCCTGATTTGGGGCATTGTCGATACCTCCCAAAACCCCAATTGGGGGCCCATTACAGATGCACAGAGCCCGGGCTGGGCTCCGGTTTCGGACACACAATCCCCATCTTGGGCCGAAATCAGTGGATCCCAAACCCCGAATTGGGGTCCCGTTGCAGACGGTCAGACAACAACTTGGACGCAGATAGCGGCATAAATCATGGCATCAACATATTCCACAAACCTGCGCCTTGAACTCATCGGCACTGGCGAACAGCAGGGCACATGGGGCGGCACCACAAACATCAACCTCGGCACCCTCCTTGAGCAGGCCATCGGCGGTTACGAATCTGTCACTGTCTCAAATGTCGCAGATACAACACTGACAACAGCCAACGGGTCTGCAGATCAGGCGCGCAACATGACGCTTAATCTGGTCGGCACAATTAGTGCCACCAGAAACGTCATCTGCCCAGCCATTGAGAAGATTTATATCGTCAAGAACGCTACAAGCGGTGGCTTCGCGGTCACATTCAAGGTGACTGGCCAGACCGGCGTTTCAATCCCGAATGGCTCCACGGTCATCGTTTACGTTGACGGCACAGATGCTCGCCTTGTATCCCAGTTCCCTGTCCCTATCACACAAGGCGGAACGGGCTCCTCTACAGCTACCGGCACAGGTAGCGTTGTCCTTGCGACATCCCCCACACTTGTGACGCCAAACCTCGGTACACCTTCTGCAGTCACCCTGACAAGCGCGACTGGGCTTCCCCTGACAACCGGTGTGACTGGCACGCTTCCGGTGGCTAATGGCGGCACTGGTGTTACCACGTCAACAGGCTCGGGTAACAATGTTCTCTCAACGTCTCCCGTTCTTACAACCCCGAATCTTGGAACGCCGTCTGCCGTAGTTCTTACAAGTGCAACAGGCCTGCCCCTGACAACTGGCGTGACCGGCACTCTCCCTGTGGCAAATGGGGGCACAGGCGTCACTACATCCACCGGGTCTGGCAGTAATGTTCTTTCGACATCTCCCACTCTTACAACGCCTAACCTCGGAACGCCGTCTGCCGTTGTTCTGACAAGCGCTACTGGACTCCCGCTGACAACAGGAGTCACCGGCACGCTTCCGGTGGCAAACGGTGGTACTGGCGTCACCACATCTACTGGGTCGGGTAGCACTGTCCTCTCTGTATCTCCGACACTCACTGGAACCCCGCTTATCAGCACGAATAAGATCGATGCCTTTGCCTCCGGGACTCGCCTTCTGTTCCAGCAAACCACGGCTCCGACTGGGTGGACAAAGGATACAACCCAGAACGACAAGGCCATCCGTGTTGTTAGTGGTGCTGTTGGTACTGGCGGCACAACGGCATTCTCATCCGTGTTCACAAGCCGAACGCCCGCTGGTACAATCGGCTCAACAACATCAACGGGGTCTGTCGGGGCTACGACGGACACTGGTACTGTCGGGGACACAGCGCTGTCAATTGCGCAAATTCCAGCGCATGACCACTTTGTGGCAAGCGCAACAACCGGAAGCGGCACATTAACAAACACAAACTACCTCCGTCAAGCATTTGACGGCACAACAAATCTCGATTACTCGCTGAAAGGCTTCAGCACAGCGCCGACCATAGGTCTCACCAGCCAGTCGGGAAGCGGATCTACACACACCCACTCCCTCACCATGAATTCTCATAGCCACTCTCTCTCAATGAATGCGCACAACCACTCCTTCTCTGGAACGGCGATGGATTTCGCGGTACAGTATGTGGACGTTATCATCGCCCAGAAGGACTAATATGCAGCTTAAGAACGGTAACTTCTGCCCACTCATCAAGAAGGATTGCAAGGGTCTTGAGTGCGTCTGGTTTACACAGATGCGCGGCATGAATCCGAACACCGGGAAGGAGGTTGACGAGTGGGGGTGCGCCATCTCTTGGCTTCCCGTTCTGCTCGTTGAGAACAGCCAGCAGCAGCGTCAGACTGGTGCCGCTGTTGAAAGCTTCCGGAATGAGATGGTCCGTGCCAACGAGACGGGCCAGCAGGCACTGATGGCGCTAACAAATGATCCGCAAACAAAATTGATCAACGGGAACTAAAATGATTGAAGAACTTGTTGCCAGAATCTTCAAGACCCGGAATCAGGCGCACTTGTCCCACTGGAAGACAAAGTCTTTCGCTGAGCATGAGGCGCTCGGCGGATTCTATGATGATGTGATTGACAAGCTCGACACCCTTGTAGAAACCTGTCAGGGGTCCAAGGGCATCATTGGCCACGTTGATCTTTCCTGCAAAGATGAGTCCGTTGACATCATCAAGTGCCTTACAGATGATGCAAACTTCATTTCAAAGAATCGCTCCAAGCTTGGGCACGGCGTCCCCGCGATTGAGAACATCCTCGACGAGATGGTCGGCCTCTATCTAAAGACAATCTACAAACTCAAGAACCTTTCCTAAGGGCGTTTAAATGCTCGCCAAGATCAAATTGCAGCCCGGCATTAACCGCGATACCACAAATTACGCGAACAGTGGTGGCTGGTTTGACTCTGATTTCATTCGCTTTCGAAATGGACTTCCTGAAAAAATCGGGGGCTGGACAAAAGTATACGAAGATCAGACTGCACTAATCGGCCAGTGCCGGAAGATGTATGATTGGTCAAGCCTTATCGGCACATCATACTTGGCGATCCCTACGAACATAAAGTTCTATGTTGATAATTCCTCCGGCATAATCGACATCACACCACTCCGCAGGACGATCACGCTTGGCTCCAACCCAATTGCTACGATAAACACGTCAAATTCGATAACCGTGACTGATGTAAACCACGGGGCTGTTATTGGTGATCGCATCACCGTGTCCGGGGCGACTGCATTTAATGGCCTAACGACAGACCAGCTCAATTCTGAGTTCGTGGTTTCGAACGTAATTAACTCCAACGCATATAGTGTCGTGACCACCGGCACGGCTACAGCGACAAGCTCTGGCGGTGGCTCGTCTGTTGTCGTGAAGTATCAATTCCACCCGGGCATTTCATCGACAGTCACATACGCTGGCTGGGGTTCAGGCCCTTGGGGAGGTATCTCCGGTTCGTTTGGCTGGGGGTTTGGCCCGTCCACGACAGTCACAACATATTACTCGGGCCTATGGACCGTAGACAACTACGGCGAGGACATGATCGCATGCCCGCGAGACGTTACAAACGGTATCTCGCTTGGCAATACTCCGCTTTCAGTCTCGAATACGAGCAATGTGGTAACTGTAACTCAGACGAACCATGGACTCTCTAACGGGACGGCCATTATTATTGGCGGCGTTAATACATCCATTGGTGGAATTCCCGTTCTCCAGCTTAACGGCACTCACACCGTTACTGTGGCGAACGCAAACGCCTATACATTCACAACATCTAATGCGGCAACATCGACAGAGACAGGCGGAACAGACGCGGTAGCATACACATCGTCTCTCGTGTATTGGGACATTACCGACACGGATGGCCCAGCCATTAGTTTCGGTGAACTTGGTTCGGCATATGCAAAGCTTTACATGCCATATGTCGCGACAGAGATCATGGTCTCTGATCAGAACAGGCAGATTATTGCATTTGGCTGCAACCCATATGACACGACAAAGCCTCAGGACAAGATGGTCGTGCGATGGTCTGATTCAAATGATCCCACAAATTGGGACACGGCAGACACAACAAAGACGGCGGGCGAACAAAGGCTTTCGTCTGGCTCTTATATTGTCACTGCTGTTCAGAACCGCGAAGAGATCCTAATATGGACAGACTCAACCCTGTTCTCTATGTCCTATGTTGGTCCTCCCTATGGTTGGGGATTCAACCTTGTTGGTTCAAACTTCGACATCATTGGACCAAACTCAAAGTTTGTTGCGGGCTCTGTGGCATACTGGATGGGGACGAACAATTTCTATATGTACGACGGCAAGATTACTGCCATGCCGTGCACTGTGCGTGACTATGTTTTCTTGGATATTAGCGTCGAAGATGGTGACAAGGTATATTGCTCGGGCGATTCGGGAAACAATGAAATTATTTGGCTTTACCCGTCAGAAAGCCAAGGTCCGTCTGGATCAAGAGAGAACGACAGGTATGTTGTTTACAACTACGTTGAGGATGCGTGGTATTACGGTAGTCTTGCCAGAACAGCATGGATCGACAGGCGAGGCCACACAAATCCGCGAGCGGTGAGCCCATCTGGATACCTGTATAATCAAGAGAGTGGGTTGGATGATGGCTCAACAAACCCCGCATCTCCAATTACTGCCTATATCCAGTCAAGCGCCATTGAAATAGAGGATGGCGACAACTTCCTGTTCATCAATCGTGTAATTCCGGATCTTACCTTCAGAAATTCCGTCACCCATGATGGTGATCAAGAGCCGTGCGTAAAATTCACGATCAGGCCGCAGGATTATCCCGGGGCTGAAATTGGTGCTGGCGATGAGCGAGACATTGATCGGAACAGCGCAGCAACCCTTAATGTGAACAGGTTCACCAATCAGGCGTTTACACGCTTGCGTGCAAGGTCTGTCGCGCTCAGGGTTGAGAGCAATGAGACAGGGGTTTCATGGCGTCTTGGTATACCAAGGCTTGACATGCGGAAGGATGGGCGGAGATGACATCGAAGTTAACACCGTCAGCCCTGCCTGCAGCGCCAAGCAAGTATGACGAAAGCTACATGAACAGGCTCCTCAGGCAGATCACAATTGAATTTGCCAAGCAGAGGGCCATCACTCCAATTACATGCGGCTCCGACTTGAGCGAGGAATCTGGCTATCCTGTTTCTGGCCTCACCATTATTAACGTCCCTGCTGCGACAACAGAGCCCGCGAATCTTCCGGACTGGAGCGTCTGGTGTGACACATCTGCGGGCAACGTTCTCAAGATAAAACTTCCATCATAGCGAGAAATAATATGTATTTTAACGGCATTCCTCAGGGGTTCGGGCAGGTGCCAGAGCAGACTGATGACCTTATGGATAGGCCCTTTATGGGGTATACTCAGGGGATAGGCAGTCTTGTTCCGCAGAACCCTACCGCCCCCACAAACCCCGCCCCGCAGTTGGCTAATATTTCCGGCAATGCGTCAACCGCAGGGAATGCATCCAAGTCGATTGCTCCGATTGCTCCCCGGATTGGCCAGACGATGGCTGCTGGTGGCGTGGTGGCTCAGAACCTCCAGAAGGGTGGCATAGTTGCAAGCGGGATTGCTGCCTTGAGGGGCAACCACCCCGACCCCCGCTCCGCCCTTGATCAGTATGAGCAGACATTCGGCACGGAGGCGACAAATGAACTTATTCGCGGCTATGCAGATGGTGGTGTTGTCAGCGGTCCCGGCTCTGGTGTTGCTGACCTTGTTCCGGGATCAATTGATGGCCGCGAAGATGTCCGTATCGCGAGTGGCGAATATGTCATCCCGGCGTGGGCGGTAGCAGCCTTGGGTGATGGATCCACTGAAGCTGGTGCCGCCGTACTTGACGATATGGTAAAGCGCCTCCGTGAGGCAGGCTCCGAACTCATCATGGGCTCTGAGCCCATTGCCCCCAACGAATTCCTTCCGGCGTAAAAGATCATGGCTGAGAAAAAGACAAAGACAGGCAAGGCGATCCAGAGCTACATCAAGGATACGCTGGCAGATGCAAGCGCGGCTGGAGAGGCTGCAATTGCTGCGGGGTATCCCGCAGACTCTTCCTACACCGAAGCCTATTATATGGGTGTTCCGTATCTGTACCAGTACGGTGATGCGGCTCAGGCTGAGGCTCTTGGCCGTAGCGGTCAGCTTTATGATGCATATGGCCGTGCCGGTGGATATAACAAGACAAACTTCGCTGACATTGAGGGTCTCTACGGGGCCGCTGGCCAGTACAACCCGATGCAGTACGGGGATCTGGAAGCCCAGTACAGCGGTATCGGCACCTATAATCCGACGCAGTACGCAGATATCGCCGCAGATTATCGCGCCGCTGGTGAATATGGCGCTATGGACTACGGCGATATCGAAGCTGGGTATGGTGGCATAACGGACTATACACCGACGCAATATGGCGACATTGAAGCTGGGTATCGGGCCACCCTTGGCTATGACCCCCGCCAATACGACAGGTCGGACTATACGACGCAGAACATCCAGAGCCGAATGAATCCCTACGAGGAGCTTGTCTCCAATAGGGCGAGAGCGCGTTTAAAGAAGGCCTATGACGAAGCTGGAGCGGAGCGTCAGGCTCAGGCTCAGCGTTCTGGCGCATTCGGTGGATCTGGCGCTGCCGTTCAGGAAGAGGTTGCCCGTCGCAACTACCTTGAGCAGATGGCCGACATGGATGCCGAAAACCTTCAGAAAGCATACGAGTCTGGTGCCGGTCTTTATGGTCGGGAAATGGCCGAGAACCTTGCAGCCGGTCAGGCTGAGGAAGCATCTCGCCAGTTTGGTGCGGAGTCGGAGCGCGCCGGTCTTGCTGGCCTTATGGCTGCCCGGAACGCTGAACAGCAGGGGCTTGAGTTCCTCAAGAAGCTGCAGCTTGATGTTCAGAGCGGCAAGATGACGGCGCGTCAGGCTGAAGAGGCTTCGCGTCAGTTCAGTCAGGGCGCAAAGATGGACAGCCTTGCGGGAGTTATGAACACCCGTACCGCAGAGGAAGCCGCGCTCGAATTCCAGAAGAAACTGCAGCTTGATGTTATGAGCGGGAAGATCACCGCCCGTCAGGCTGAGGAAGCCTCTCGTCAGTTTGGCAAGCAGGCTCAATTCTCTGGCCTTGAGGGCATGATGGGTGCGCGGCAGGCAACTGCCGGGCAGGAGGCCGCAGCTAAGGAAGCCGAATTTGCTGGCCTCGCTGGTCAGTCGGCGTCCGTGGGTCAGCAGGCGGCACTCGCTGAGCAGCAGAAGAACATGCAGCTTACGAACCTTGCCGCAATGCAACAGGCTGGTGCCCAGAAGGAAGCCGATCAGCTTGCCAGACAGGAATATGGTCTTGACATTGCAGGCCAGCAGGCAAACATCCTAGCCCCCATGGGTGGTAGCGCTATCCAGACAAAGCAGAAGGGCCCGTCTACAGGCCAGAACATCCTTGGCGGCATCACCGCAGGTATTGGCGCAATACAGGGCATCAGCGGCATGTTCCGCGATGGTGGTGTTGTTTACAGCCGTGGCGGTCAGGTGTATCAGTCGGGCGGCCTCGCAGACCTCTACCACAAGTACTACGCAAGGTATAAGTAAATGCCGAATATCATCGAACAGCAGGACCTCCTGAAGGGGCTTCCTGATGCCCGCCTCGCGATGCTTATGCAGAACCCCGCAGGTGACATTCCTCCGTTCCTTGTGGCGGCTGAAGCTCAGCGCCGTCAGGCGATCCGCCAGCAGTTTGCTGGTGCCGGGTCGAATGAGTCTGTCGTTGACACCCTAACGAAGCAGATGGCAGGCACACCGCAGAACATTCAGGCCCCCGCAAGGACACCTCCTCAGATGCCTCCGCCGATGCAGCCTCAGGCTCCTCAGCAGGGTATGGCTGATGGTGGCATGGTTAAGCGATATGATGTAGGTGGACAGGTCTTCCGGGGTCGCGCTGGCAGTGGTGGATATGAAACCCCGACAGATCCTTGGGGCATTCTCGGCGATGTGTATGACTACGCCGCGACAAATCTCGGCACACTCTCTGAGAACATGCAGAAGTTTGGTATCAATCCAACGCCAGAGGAGAGGGAAAAGCTGCGCGAAGAAAGCGCCGCTAATGCTGGCTCCGTTGATGGGAGCCGAGGAATCCTTGATATTGAATATCCGGATGTGAAGATTGTTCCGGGCCGTAACCCACTCCCTCCTGCACCGGCAGAGTCG
>ERZ1032909.6-NODE-6-length-14141-cov-15.398623_pt1 | contig 14141 bp, 34 predicted proteins | sample MGYA00517092_ERZ1032909 | MGnify/ENA primary metagenome ERZ1032909 (study PRJEB33719, sample SAMN04262469) | wastewater metagenome | biome: rural village; feature: reservoir; material: water | place: El Salvador | collected 2013-02-13 ...
AGCATAAACTCGGAACTTATCACGACCAACTTCGTCATAAAACTTAGTAGCCATGGTTTCCATAGCTTCTAGCTGTTCAATACTAATCAGTGTGCATTTAATGTATCGGCTCATAAACGCCGCAATTAAAAACTCTCGTGAATAACCAGCCATATTATCTCCAAATCAGACATTATTATATCTGATTCAGACAAACAATTCAAGTTTGAATTTATTGGCCCGGCGTGCAGGAGTCGAACCCACATCGTACGGAATAGAAGTCCGTTGCCTTATCCATTAGACCAACGCCGGTAATGTTCAACTAAATAGCTCGCGCTCAAACTCATTAACAAGCTGAGTCTCGCCATACTCAAATACGTCTGGAATGTTGAGTACGTGTGCTTTAGTAGTTAGCTGATAGTGTAAGTCACCATGCCCCTCAAATAGCTTTAGTGCTTGCTGATAGTTTTCATCATTAACAAACACAATCTTTTGTGCCCAGTTAATTAGGTTAGCACTTAGGGGAATCAGCGCATAATGGGGATTTGAGCCAGCGGCTCTAGCGTTAATCCCATGCTTAATAGCCGTAGCAGCTCCGGTAGGGGAACGCAGTAGACCAGCACTACATACAAAAAGCCAACGAGGAGCAGCGCCTTGATACGGGTTAGCGTATGGAGCAGTAGTTTTAAATATAGCTGCATTCTTTGTGCCTTCGGTAAATTCATTTAATTGTTGTATCATGGTAATATTTTCGTAAAGCTTGTGAAGCTAAGTTTTTTTGTTTTGATTCACACATTATATCAGCGTGTGGAAGGAATGTCAAGGCCCAGTCATTGACTGCTTGATTCCAGTAGTAATCGCTGTGAGCACGAAGTTTGGCTGAAGTAAAGCCTAGGGCTTTGAGTTGTTGCAAATCTGGTTTGACAAGCGGGTCGTGATCAACCAAGCAATCTTCGCGACTAACACTGTAGTGAATAACGGGACGTACACCACGCCAGCTATCACATACCAGCTTAAAGCGTGGGTCAGTAGGTTCGATGTATTCGCCACTATTAATCCAGTGATGATGAATATCTAGGACTAGTGCACAATCTTTGACTAGTTCTAGTGAGGCATCAAGGCCCCAGGTAAATTCTGCGTTTTCGATTGTAAGGGTATTGCGTGCCTCAGGACTTAGTTTCCGAAGTGCGGCTCGGATTCCCATAGGGCCACGTTTGCCGCCGATGTGCACATTGCACTTAAAATCCTGAAACTTTCGACCAAAGCCCATATACCGGATGAGGTCGCAATGGTACTCAAACTCAAGAATACTGTTATCAACAATTCCATCATGTTCACTCGCTAAAACACAAAATTGACCGGGGTGAAAGCTAACGCGTACATCATGTTCGCGAGCAGCATCACCGATTTTAAGAAAACGGGCTTCTAGTTCACGAACTGTACCGGGTTCAAAGTAAAACCACATCCAGTCGTCATGAGTATAGGCCGGTAACAAATCACTACTAATACGCAACATACGAGCTTCTGGTGGCTGTTTAGATAGCCACATAATCTGATCGTAGACTGCGTTAGTATTTTTAATTAGAATACTCCACAAGCGTTCAACAGCTTTATCACGCGGCTGATTGTTAAGCCAGGTGATTGTGGTAGTGCCAGTGTTTAGCCCAGCCCATGCCTTATCATGAGATTCTTGAACTTTGCAGGCAAAGCCGATGCGTTGTATATTTTGGTTGAACATAGTGGGGTATTTTATTATTAATCTGTTATTATAGCGAGTTTTAGTATCTTATTCAAGTCAGTATTTATAAACCTATTAGTCGCTCACAGACTCCGCAAATTGGATTACCATCTAAGTCTTCAACTAAGTTGTGCGTCCATATACTGCAGTGTGAACACTGGTCTATAGCGTCTTGTAGGTAGTAGTCATCAACATCTTCTATGCTAATGTCCAGCTCACGACAAGCTTCAGTAAGGGTTTTTCTAGTACCGTTAAGCGCTTTGCTCAGCCGGCGGTACAGGGGGTTTATATCTGTCATCTAGGTGTTGGTGAGTCTTTTCAAACTCTAAAAGAAACATAATACAGCAAGCTGCATGAGCTAGGTGACTTAACCCCGATTCAGGGTCACGATCTTCACCATCATTAAATGCCGTAAGGTGTCGCATTGCTGCGGCTAAGGGTCGGCTCCAGGCAAAGCCTGCTCGCCAGTTGTGTTCTGCGTACTTTTGTGCACCAAACTTTAGAACTGCTGCCGTTTGATTCATTGCCTCAGTACTAAGCAAATTAAGCGGTAGCTTATCTGTATCGAACTTCAAGGCAGCCCCAGTTTCTTTTTTACCGGGTGCATATAGTTCTTGTAGTCTAGTACCACCAAATACTGTGTTATGTTCGATTTGTGCTTGAATATCTTCTGTTTTAGGCATAAGTGTTTTTTGGAAGCGAGCCAATTGTCTTGGCCCTGGTTTATGTGGTTGTTTATTCATAGGTCAGTTAAATAGACTACTAGAATCTACTTAAGTGACCCTGCGCGAACAGGGTCGGTACTTGCTCTGGATATAGAGTCTCACAGTACATTCATCCAGTCTGTCCCAGTTAGCCCTATCCTGCCAACCTTCGATGATGGATTTTAAAGTCTATTGAGTTTTTTCTTGCACTTGCGGTACATGGTCAATGACAGAACACCACGCAATATATTATTATACTAAAGTTTTGCAAAAACTTCAAGCCTAATTTTGTTTTGGCTTTAGTAACGCCGGCAAAACTTTCTTGCGTTTTATTTGTTTTAATAAGTCCGGATTTATGTCTGAGTCTAATATCTTCAAGTTATTTTGTCTATGATACTTTTCATAGATTGGTAACAGAGTATGTATTATTAAATATTCTAGCTCTGCTGTATAATTGGTGGGACTTGACATTGGTTTCTCCGTTTCGTCTATTATATAAGAAAAGCAAACAATTTTCAAGCCAATATTTTTGCAATTTGGCGCCGACCTTGCCAATTTTCACTTGATTTTTGTCTGGCTTTGAGGTATAATATATTTTTATTTCTTGGATTGGTATGCAACAAGATTTCAACCTATTAGTACAAAGATTAAAATCCGGTATTATTACACAAGCCCCTACAACACTAGAACTTCAAGCCGCTCGTGCCCTTGAAACTATTTGTAGAGAAAATCAAACAGCTACTAGAATTATTGAGCAGCTCAGAAAGGATATAAGTACACTAAATGACGAATTATACGCAACAAACAGAACTTTGGAAGCCACAAGAGCAGAGCTTCTTGAGTTACGAAGACATGACCCTGCTAAACAACCTGTACAACAAAACTCTAGCGGGCAAAGCGACCCAGCTTGAAATAGAAGCGCTAGATACAATACTTAAGCTAATAGATACTATCAAGAGAAAACCATGAAATCATTTATTATTACTAATCGCGTAGAATTTAATAACATTTTTATCATTGATGCCGAAACTAAGGAAGAAGCTATTGAACGTGCTAAACACTACGATAGCAGCTATTGGCAAAAGTGTGTATGTGATGAATTTACATCTTGTGAAGAAATTGCATTACCAGATGTGCCCGCATACAAAGATAACATCAAGGAACAAGGATACTTTTAATGAAGCTAACAAAACTGTTAGCAAGTACCATTATTTGCTTAACAGTTTTAGTTTCACCTACTATACTGGCTGACACAAATAAAACTCAGCAAATACTATGTCTTGCAAAAAATATTTATTTTGAAGCTCGTGGTGAACCACACCAAGGAAAAGTTGCGGTTGCTCAGGTTACGCTAAATCGTACCAGACATTGGCAGTTTAGGGGCTCTGTTTGTAGCGTAGTATATCAACCGCGCCAGTTCAGTTGGACTCTTAAACCTGCATTAATAAAAGATTATTGGGCATGGCAAGATGCAAAACAACTCGCCCACGATATGTTAACAGGTAAGTTAGTACTACATGGTTTTGATGCCTTATACTTTCATACCAAGCAAATTAAACCAAAATGGAAAAAGCATAAAAAAGCAGTTACAGTGATAGGCAACCATGTATTCTATAAATAACTAAGGCAGTAGGCTAAAAATATTTGGCTTGCTGCCTTTTTTGTTTTTTGTTATAATATAGGATTAAGGCAATAACTATGAAGATTAGACTACTATCAGACCTACATACCGAATTCAGACTACCATATAAAACTGCTGATTTTGCAGAATATCGTGGTGAGGACGTGCTCGTCCTAGCCGGAGACATTGCTAGTGGCTCCACCAATACTATCAACGTGATTAAGTTCTTTAAAGAACAAGGATTTCCACACATTGTTTATGTGGCTGGTAATCACGAGTATTATGGTGGTGACTATATTCAGTTCAATGAAAAAATGGCTGAAAAGTGCAGCATGATTGATGGTGTTCACTTCCTGAACCCAGGCAGTGTCACTATTGATGGTGTTCTATTCACTGGTGGTACCCTGTGGACTAATTTTGCTGAAAATCCTTTTTCGCAAAGCATGGCTCGTAAGGCTATTAACGACTTTCGCGTAATCAAGAGCTTTGATACCAACCAATGCGCACGTACTTACTACCAGCACCTTGATCATATCGAAACTGCTTATGAAGCTCGTGGCGATAAGCGTGTTGTAGTTGTTACTCACTTCTTGCCAGCTCGCGAATGTATTGCTCCTCGTTTCCGTGGACCGGACCTAATCAATGACTACTTTGCTAATGATCTTGGCAGCTATATTGCTACTATGGAGAAAACCACTTGGCTATTCGGCCATACACATGATGCCACAGATATTGTTCTTGGTGATACTCGTGTGGTTGCTAACCCTCATGGTTATTACACTGCCGTAAACGATGGCATCGGTTTTGAACCTTTTAAGGTGATCGAAGTATGAGTACATCCGAACAGGTGATGCGCCGACGTAGTGAGGCACTAGTAGTTGCTTTAGTAGGTCAAAAGTACGCAGATGCTTGGTGGGATAGCAAGAACAAAGCATTTGAGTCACTAACACCTAAACAAGCCTGGGATAAAGACCCTAGCGTTGTTTATAGCTATCTTATGGGCACTGCTAGTGGTGGCTACCTATGAATCGCGGATATAACGAGATCAGACAGCACTGTAAGCTCCTTGACTATAAATACGAGCTTACAGGTAAAACAGGTTTGTGGGTAGAGACTTGGCAAGAAGGCTCTACTACACACAGAGCACTTTTTGGTGAGACTTACACCGATTTACCAATGACAATTATTACAACTTATGACAACTGAAGCCAAAGATAAGATTACAGCAAAAATTATTGCCGATAGCATCTCACCTAGCGGTGAACGCATGACAACTATGGAAATTGAGTATCCGCGCTTTATCCTAGCCGAACTCAATACTCATCGTATGCTATCTAAGAACAGTGCTAGCTCTCGCGCTATTCCAGTTAAGGCTATGCACGAACAAATCAAGGCTAGCCCTGCTGAACCTGTATACTGGGGTAAAAACCAAGCAGGTATGCAGGCTAAAGAGGAGCTCTCAGGTACGAACTATACAGATGCCAAATTTATCTGGACTCGTGCTATGGGCGACGCACTACACTGGGCCTGGGCACTCTCAGACAGAATAGGTTTGCATAAACAGATTGCTAACCGCATCACCGAGCCTTGGATGACTATGAAAACTGTTATTTCGGGAACTGAGTGGAAGAACTTATGGTGGCTACGTTGCCATCCAGATGCTCAGCCTGAATTCCACGAGCTGGCACTTAAAATGCAACAAGCATATGAGAACTCTCAGCCACAGCTACTAAATCCCGGCGAGTGGCACGTGCCTTATGTTACAACCCAGCGTAGCCAGATAGACGGCACGCTTTATTACATTGACGCTAATGACCAATATATTACAGCTGAACAAGCTAAGATTATCAGCGCTAGCTGTTGTGCTCAAGTGTCGTATCGTAAGAATGATGATACATTGGAAAAGGCTGAGAAGATCTTCAATCAGCTAATTTATTCAAAACCAGCACACGCCAGTCCAGTTGAGCACCAAGCTACTCCAATGGACTTGGATACCTATGCTTATTACGAGCCAGAAACCTGGGAACCTGGTGTTACCCATGTCTCAGCCAACGGAGATCTTTGGAGTGGCAACCTTCGTGGCTGGATTCAACATCGTAAACTAATTGCTAATGAAGCAGCTTGGTAAAGGAATGTTATGAACGTAGTAATCTATACTGGAGACTTTGAGCCAATTACAGTACTGGACCTACCAGTATGGTTACTGGATATTTTAGAACGAGTAGGCGTGGCTCGTATTGCAGTTGCTGAACCTCCTAAAGTAATGGAAGCTGACTCACCAGCATTTGTAATGCCTAAAACGGTGACTATTACCTGCGAACGCCTACGTTGGCGTGATGGTACAACTAAGCCTATTTTAATTACTGAGGACGAAGAACTAGCTATGCTACTTAAACCTGAGTGGTTACCTGGTCAGCGTCAGGCAATCAATCACTACAAAGAAGCAATCAGAAATTTTCAAGAAATGCTTATTCGTCATATGCGAGGTCGTAGTGATGACTAAATGTATTGGTAATTATAATATTAATACTTACGAGTATGTTTGTTTGCGTGGCTGTCGCGAATTTTGTGAACTAGAGGAAGATGTTATGTTTGAAGAATCTTTTACAGGCGATGTATTTGAAGTCGATGGTGAAGTAGTTATTAGTTTCCCTGATGAGCTAATTGAAAAACTAGACTGGAAACAAGGTGATGACATTGAGTTCACAGTAACTAATGATGGTGTTATCTTAACTAATCTTAGTTTAGCAAACAGAAAACCCACTTGAGTTTTGTGTTTAAATAGCCTATAATTATCTTTTATAGGGGATATAAAACTATGAAATTCTATTGCATTTGTGGCGAGTCTATTACTCCGGCTCGCGCCAACTTAGGTTACAAAACTTGTTTGCCTTGCGGCGAAGCAGCCGCTAAACAGCACAAACATACCATTGTACCTATGCACAAATCCAACTATATCCCCGTATTTAACCGCCAGGATCTAGTTGGTATTAATTCAAAAGGCGGTAATCAACGCTATTTCTAAGGAGTTTAGAATGAAAGCAAAAAGTGGCGTCTTTATTGGACGCTTTCAGCCGTGTCATGAAGGACACATTCACGCACTAAGTATTGCTGCTAGTCAAGTAGAATACCTAGAAATTTTAGTTGGTTCTGCTAATCGCACCCGATCAATCAAGAACCCTTGGACTTATCTAGAACGCACAGATATGCTTCGCAAGAAGCTTCGCGCTCGTGGTGTTACAAATATTGGCTTTAGTCCACTTAACGACTACAAGTATAATGACGAGCAGTGGATCAGCGACGTTAAACTCACTATTCGCAAACAGTTTGGCCCCAAGTCTCCGGTTATCCTATTTGGACACTACAAAGACGGCAATAACTACCTGCGTTGGTTTCCTGAGCTAGAGTATCGTGACATTGAGTCACCTTTTGCGATCTCAGCAACCGAAGTGCGTCACGAAATGTTTGTGACAAGCGATCCGCAAATGCCGCAAACAGTACGAGATGACTGGGCTTACTACCAACGAGAGCGTGAAACCTTTAAAGACTATCCATTTCCCGAGACTCTTAACTTTAATTGCAGTGATGCAGTTGTGGTTTGTCAGGGCAAGGTTCTGCTTATTAAACGTAAGTTTGCACCAGGTGCAGGCAGTTGGGCACTACCAGGTGGATTTAAAAATCGTGGTGAAGCCTTCTTAGACTGTGCGATCAGGGAATTAGTGGAGGAAACAAATATCCGAGTTCCTGAGAAAGTGCTGCGTGGTTCAGTTGAGGGTCAGCGATTGTTTGATGATCCTACCCGTAGTTACGGCATTCCTCGCAACACAATGGCTGTGTTAATTAAAGTTCAACCTGATCCCGATGGTAAACCGCCTCGTGCTAATGGTTGTGATGACGCATCAGAAACTCGTTGGGTAGATATTGTTGATGCACTCAACACTTATCAACTATACGACGATCACGCTGATATTATTTCAAAAATGACTGGAACTAATGCCTATCCAGCATATATGTTTAAGTAAGGAGCTTACTATGAAACTGGCAAAAAATATTATTCTTAACACCGACAGCTACAAAGTTAGTATGTGGAAACAGTATCCTGCGGGTACAACGGGCGTTTATAGTTATATCGAATCTCGTGGAGGTCGCTATGACAAAACTGTTTTCTTTGGTCTGCAAGCCTTCGTCAAGGAATACCTGCTAGAGCCAATTACTCAAGCTGATATTGATATTGCGGATGAAATCCTTACTGCCCATGGAGAGCCTTTCAATCGTGCTGGCTGGGAATATATTCTGCACAAGCATGATGGTTATCTTCCTGTTGTTATCAATGCTGTACCTGAAGGCACTGTAGTGCCCGTTAAGAATGTACTAGCGACTATTGAGAATACTGACCCAAATTGTTTTTGGTTGACTACATGGCTAGAAACTGCAATTCTTCGTGCAATTTGGTATCCTACTACTGTGGCTACTCAGAGCTATACAATCAAACAAGTTATCCTAAACTACTTGGAGAAAACTGGTGACCCAACACTTATTGATTTTAAGCTGCACGACTTTGGTGCTCGTGGTGTGTCTAGCATGGAGTCTGCTGGGATTGGCGGAGCCGCTCACCTCATCAACTTTATGGGGACAGATACTATCACTGGTGTTCTATACGCTCGTGAGTACTACAACTCTGGCATCGCTGGTTTTTCTATTCCTGCAGCCGAGCACAGCACTATCACTAGTTGGGGCCGTGATAACGAGGTAAAAGCCTATGAAAACATGGTTAATCAGTTTGCTAAGCCTGGAAGTATTGTCGCTGTGGTTAGTGACAGCTATGATATTTACAATGCGGCCAGCAAACTTTGGGGTGAAGAACTCCGTGAAAAGGTTGTTGCCAGCGGTGCTACCGTTGTCATTCGTCCTGATAGCGGCGATCCTGTGGTTGTTAACCAACAGTTGATTGAGATTCTCGGAGAGAAATTTGGATACACAAAAAACGCAAAAGGCTTCAAAGTCCTCAACAACGTCCGACTCATTCAGGGGGATGGTGTTAATGAGCTTACTATTCGTAGCATTCTCGGAGGCTTTATGGCTATGGGCTGGAGTGCTGACAATATTGCTTTTGGTATGGGTGGGGCTCTGCTACAACAAGTGGATCGCGATACTCAAAAATTTGCCATGAAGTGTTCAGCAATCAGTTGTGCTAGCGGTCCGTTTGGCAAAGAGCAGTGGTTTGATGTGCAAAAAGATCCTATTACCGATAGTGGTAAAAAGTCTAAAGCAGGTCGTGTAACACTGTACAAAACACGCGAAGGCCAATTCTATAGCGGAGTAGAAGACTGGATGCCTACGGCACTCAAACAAGTTTACAAAGATGGTGTGCTTGTAAACGAAATTACATTTGATGAAGTACGTGCTAATAGCCGTGCTTAAGTTTAGATCTTCAAGTCTGGGAAACCGGACTTGAAGATTCTTTTTGAATAATTTATAATATATGTTATTCAAAAGGAATACTATGATTACAATTCAATTTCAGTGTGAATCGCAAGAAGAAGCTCATGTCTATCTTAACGCACAAAACTATCTGAATTTAATTCACGATCTCTATAGCGCAATTACTAGTGCTCGTAAGCATGGTACGGATAAGGATGTGTTGCATCAGATCGAACACTTTTTGCCAGAGCTGGGACGGGCAGCAGAACACAATTTAGGAGCATACTAATGGGTAAACCAATCAACTTAGACCGTGAATTTATTAAGTGGTTTTACGAGGACGAATATCCTGAAGTGGGTAGTAATCGTGCACAAGCGCAAGCACATGGCATGTCACTTACTCGCATAGACGTTCGTGACTACTGGATGCGTCAAGCCTACAAAGCCGGTGCTCGCCGTATGGCACAAGACCTGCTAGATACACTGGCTGACTATGCCACTGCTTGTGAAGGCTTAGATCCTGAACAGATGACGCCTGCGGAAGCATTTGACCGTGCTCGTGAAAACTTATTTGTCTACGCCACAGCCACACTACAGGAAGCAAACGCATGAACTACAAACAAATGCTAGATAAGCTATCCGAGCTAGAAGCACGTATTCGTGTCTTAGAAAATGAGCAGAAAAAATCGCTAGACTTTTTCAGAAGTATACCGGTTCCTCGACCAAACCCATTTCCAGTTCCGTTCACTCCACAAACCGATCCTTGGAAACAACACGAAAATGTATATAACTGGAAAGAGTGCTCGGTGTGTGGAACCAAAGGTGTTACGGGATATGTGTGCCCTAGAGCGGACTGCCCAACAGCGGTCACTTGTGAAACTAACCCACAGGATGGATTCCAATGAAAGTAATTATCGGCCCCTACAAAAACTGGATTGGGCCTTATCAAATTGCCGACTTCTTGTTTGGCAAACCCGAGCCATATGTAGACGACAGCGAGCGCACTTGGCGTCATCACTGGAGCGAACGCCTTGGTGACTGGCTTAGTGAAACTCCACTAAAAGCATTTTGTGAGTGGATTGACTCCAAGCGCCGTCGTCATGTGTATGTGCGTATCGACCGGTACGACACTTGGTCAATGGATCATACGCTTGCACACATCATCCTGCCAATGCTCAAGCAGCTGTTAGTAACCAAGCACGGAGCTCCATGTGTAGATGATGAAGACGTTCCTGCACCACTACGTTCGACGGCACGAGGAGCTCGTGATGGCTGTGCTGAGTGGGATGTAGACAATAACCACTTTGTTCGCTGGGATTGGGTACTGGTGGAGATGATCTGGGCTTTTGAGCAGCAACTACAAGAAGATGCAGAAAGTCAGTTCTTTGATCACAGTGATGTGCCCAAAGGCATTCCTATCAAAGAAGCTATTCAGAGAATCAAAGTGGACAGCGAAGGTCGCCTGGCCTGGCAAAAACGCAAGTCTAACGGCTACCGCTTATTTGGCAAATACTACGAAGCACTTTGGGATTAGTAACCACAAGGGCACTCACGCTAATATTTTTTAGCTTGAGTGCCCTTTTTGTTTGTGTTATAATAGTTATAACACAAAGGAATTAGAATAATGATTATTAGTAGCGCAGACCTTGATTTTATAGTCTACCACTGTGGTAGTGCTTGGGCCCCTCGTATGGGCCTTCGCATCCTGCACAAGCCAACTGGTATTGTAGCAGAATCTAGCAGTCATCGAACTCTGCACGCTAATCGCTCCGCTGCTTGGGAACTGCTTATTGCAGAACTAGAAGCTCACACAGATCACCTACGCCAACTGGAGTTATTTTAAAATGTGGGCGGTTTATTGTGTGATGATTGTGTTGATTGGAATACTCATAATCATAGCTACCTGGAATCTTTGAAATGGAAAATAAAATGAACAAACGAATTCGAGAACTTGCCGAACAGGCTGGAGCAGAAATCAAGACCTTAGCAGACGGAACAGATTATCGTTCCTTATACAAGGAAGATGGAACTGGGTTTGACTTAGAAAAGTTCGCCGAATTGATTGTCAGGGAATGTGCTGGCATTGTTGCTGATGCGGTAGACCATCGTGAACCAGCAAGTACCTATGTTGACAAGATTAAGCAACATTTCGGAGTGGAACCATGAATCACCTAGAACACTACAACAAAAGGTTCCAAGAACTGCAGCTGGTAGTCAATGCACTAGACTGGGCTCGTAAACAAGACTTGGACTTGGAGTGGCTGGACACCTACGACGAACACCGGCTACAAGGCTACACTGTCACGGACGCTATCAAACACGCTAACAGGGAGTGGGATTTATGAATAACAAACTAAGTGAACTCGCCCAAGAAGTTGGCATCAGCGAAGAATACCTGCGTAACACTAAGCAGTGGACGTTGCTAGAAGCCTTAATGCGTAAAATTGTGGAAGAATATGAACAACTACTGCCTGAGCACTGCCCTTGGGCGGGTGCTGAGGAGCCTGGCCCAATGCGTGGCTGGCACGTGCAATTTGTTGCACGCAAACATTTTGGAGTTGAAGAATGATGAACCAAGACCTGGTCTACAAATTATGGACGGAGTGTGTAGCCAAACACGCCAAAACACCAATGAACTGGCAAACTGTGGCTGATGAATTTGCACAGCTTTGCTGGCAAGAAGGCTATGACTCCGGCTATGACACTGGATATGAGGACGCTATCTTAAAGGAACGAGGATGAGCTTTCGCACTGCTTACTACAGCTTAGGGTCGCCTAAGCCACGAACCGCACAACCACTGCACCGTGATCCAACTCCTGAACAGTGGCAACGGATTATGCAAAACTACTATGCCATGCAACAAAGGAAAAAATAATGAACGCACTAGAGTATTACACAGTTGAGAACACAGGCTGGAGTGGTGGCGTAAGTTGGTTTAGAAACGACTTCAGATTTGGTACACTTACCGAAGCTGAGGAACACGCTAAAGCCGAGCAAGAATCCTTAAACGATCCAGACACGCTATGGAGAGTTGTAAAAACCGTAGTTGAACGCGGGGATACTTGGGAATCTATTACCAGAACATGGAAACAATTATGAACGCACTAGACGTATTCTTAGACTTACCTTGGGATAAACAAGAAGAACTACTACGTATGCACCAGCGTCGCAGGATAGTTCGTGATGAGGCAGATAAGATTAAGCAAAAGCGCAGTGAGTTAAATGAATCTGAAGCTGCACTGCAGGAATACTGCAAACATCCGGCTGGCAAGAAAACTCACCGACGTGAAGACGGCTGGGGTAGCAAGCCAGAATTTTATACAGACTTTTACTGTCCAGACTGTGACAAACGCTGGAGCATGGAGGGCTCGCTATGAAAATATTTATTGTAACTCAAGCGACTGATACCTATAATAATGCTTACAAACATGGTGGTTTAGCCTTTAATCTAGAAGGCCCGCAACCTTATGTGATGCGGTTATCTGGTTCCCATGAAAATGGATTCTGGGGCAATCTTCCTAGTGGCCCTCCGGCATTATTTTTTATTCAAAAAGATTATGTGTATAGTACGGCATACGACGCTATTGCAGACTATGCAGACTGCGCTAATGAACTTATCAAAAAGCATCGAGATACTATTAGTAGACTAGAATCCGAGATTAAACAAATTCAAGGATTTGTTAAAGGACTAGATGCTTCCACAATAACCGGAAAAGAATCACAATGAACCACACAACTAAACTACTGCTGGAGTACGTGGGCTATGAAACTATGCTATCGGCAAACACACAAGCACAACGCCTTGTCAGATTAACAGTCAACGACGTGCTGGGAGTGCTCCAACGTACACTAGAACCCTGCGACTACAACCAAGTACGAGACGCACTACAACAACGGTATGATCTATGAAACAATGGCAATTTCGTACCAACTGGCGTGGCAAGCTCATCTTACAACGACAGTTTCAAAGCCGAGATCAGTGGGGTGACAAATACTACTACTGGTCTGATGCTGACACCACAGACTTAAAAGATTACTACAATGAAATATACGCTCGCACCCTTCCTCCTCCCACTACTCCTTAGTGGCTGCTTTTATCAAACCACCAACCAAAACGATATTCAAACTGCCATTAGAGCCTGTGGAAGCCTAGAACAGGTTGCAGAAATCCGAGCAGATGCCTTCGGCAAAGAGCTCGTGCAGTGCACCAATCGCAAGATTATTTGGCTTGGTGAAGAGGTCTACAACAAATGACTTGGACACTATTCATCTGGACTGTGATCGCAATGGCAGGCGACCGCCACTATCAAGCTCGTGAGTACGGCTGGAAACCTCTAGCAGAGTTTCACGACAGCACTTACCCACCACAGCTAGCACAGGAAAAGTGCGAAGCAGCTGCCCGTCAACTCAACTTAAAAGACTACCGTTGCGTGAGAACACGATGATTAATACTACAATGAGTGCCATAATTAACAACAGCTATCCAAGCACCATACAGCCTACTAGAATTCGTGACTCACATCCATGCAAGCTACGTTGGCTACAAACGCCCACAGGCCCCCTACTACAAGCAGGCTACTACTGGCATACGGGGAGTGAACGAGGAATTGACTGGATTACTGTACCACTACACACGGAACAAGAATGAACGAACTACTAAAACAAATGTGCTTACGC
>ERZ1032909.7-NODE-7-length-12500-cov-32.155886_pt1 | contig 12500 bp, 14 predicted proteins | sample MGYA00517092_ERZ1032909 | MGnify/ENA primary metagenome ERZ1032909 (study PRJEB33719, sample SAMN04262469) | wastewater metagenome | biome: rural village; feature: reservoir; material: water | place: El Salvador | collected 2013-02-13 ...
GGCCCCGAGCCCCGCGCCGGCACCGGCCCCAACGTCCGCGTCCAGCGGCGGTTCCTGGAAGCCGTTCACCGGCCCGACCGACGGCCATCCGCTGACGTGGCGCATCGGCGTGCCGCCCACGGTGGCCGAGATCGAGATGGACCCGCCCGCCGCTGGTGAGCGCGAGCCGATCGTCATCCACTACCCGCCCGAGGTCCGCGTGATCCGTGAGACCCACATCGAGCGCGTGCCGGTCGAGATCCCGGTGCTGCAGCCGCCCGTCGCGGTGCCCGTCTACGCCAGCCACGTCCTGTTCGACACGAACCGCTGGGACATGAACCCGGTGTCGCAGGTCACGGTCAAGATCGCGGCCATGCGCGCCCTGTCGATTCCTGGCTCACGCATCGGTGTGGCCACCGGCCATGCCGACGTGCGCGGCACCAAGGACCGAAACCGCGTGCTGGCGCAGAACCGCGCCGAAGCCGTGATCGCGTTCCTGGTTGGCTTCGGCTATCCGCGCGATCAGATCGAGATCGTCAACGCGGGCGATGACCACCCGATGTTCGCCGGCAAGACGGCGCAGGACCACCAGGGCAACCGGCGCGTCGACATCGTGGTCATGGGAGTGCCGAAGTGAGGTCGGCCGCCTGGTGCGTGCTGGGCGGCCTGCTGCTGCTGGTCCTGCCCATGTGGTACGACGTGCTGGCCGGCGCCCTGTGTCTGGTTGGCGCCGGCCAGTCGCTCACTTCTTCTGGTTGGCCCGAGCGCCGAACCACCACACGACAGAGGTCGTCGTGATGTAGGTGATCGTGCCGATCACTTCCATGACCAGCTTGAAGGTCTGGTCCGGGGTCAGCACGATCTGCTTCTGCAGGAACAGGTTCTGGACCCACAGCGCCAGCGCCGACAGGATCACCATCGAATAGGCCGTGATGCCGGGCCGGATGATGCCGCGCGTGAAGTCCACGAGCCCCATCATCCAGCGCGCCACACGGCTTTTCTTCTGCGCATCGCCGTCGAGGTAGGTCGCACGATCGTGGTCGTAGCTGGCCCGCAGGGAAGCGTTGGCCGATTCGTCGGCCCGAGCCATCGCCTCAAGCTCGGCCAGGCGCTCGGCGCTCGCGGCACCCATCGTCGCCAGCTTGACCTGCTGCTCGGCGTCGATCTTGCGCAGTTCGAGGGTCTGCGTATGCTGGACCTTCAGCAGTTCGATGTCCTGCTGGCGCTTGCGCGACTCGGACCAGCCCTGGATGAGCAAGCCGATGAGGCCGGTGGCCCCGCCTGACATGACGCCCGTCACAAGGGCGCCGGCAACTTCAAGGATTCCCATGATCAACCTCGCATGAGGACGGCCCGTGCCGCCGCGTAGAGGGCCTGCCGGTGGGCAAGGCCGTTGGTTCCACCGTTCACCCGTTTGGTGAGGGTCAGGATGTCATCTGCGTCAGCCCAGCGGTTCAGGCCGCGCATGCGCCAATAGTCGGCGGCCGACAGCCAATCCCAGGCCGGCAGTTCGAGCAACAGGGGCGCCGCCTCGAAGTCGGGAACCTCGTCATCGCCGAAGGCATCCTTCAGCCGCTGCGTGACCCGACGGTAGTTGCCCCGCCCGGTGGTCTGGATGACACCGCGCCCCATGTACCGCTTGCCGTCGCCAGGCTTGTCGTTGCCCAGTGCGTAGGCCAGCCGGTTGGCCGCGAAGGCGGGCAGGCGGGACTGTGCCGGCGACGACGGCCAGGGCGCATCGAAGCGGCGTTCGTAGCGCACCTGTGCGCTGGTCGGACCCCACACCTCGCGCTTGTAGCGCAGCAACCCGGTCTCGTGCCCGATCTGGCCAAGCCAGTGAGCCAGCCGCAGTTCGGTGTTGATCTCCGCAAACGACAACGCCCGCTCGAAGGCGGGCGCGTTGGATCGGGCGCGATCTGCGGAGATGCCGAGGGCTTCAACCAGCAGTCGAGTCGTGTCCACCGTTGCGTTCCTTTCGGATCATCTCGATGGCGGCCATCACGGTCATCATGAGCGACAGCACATCGGTCGAACCGAGGGGACTGACCTGCAGGCCGACGGCGCCACCGACAGCAGCAAGGCCGCGCCAGGTCGAGGGCTCAGTGAACATCGTGACGATCCGGGCGAACTCGCCTTCGGGCTTCTCGACGCGCAGGATCTCGATCGCGCCGATCACGGCCAGCGCCAGCGCGAGGATGTCGGCCGGGTTGACGTTGGTGAACTGCAGGCCCAGGACACCCAGCAGGACGGTCAGGCCGCGCCAGGTCGAGGGTTCGGTGAACATGGCCGCAAGGCGGGCCGCGAGGGTGCTGGTCATTGGGGGTCTCCATCAAGCGGGGCGGGTCGCGTGACGCGCTCCGGGCCAGCCCCAAGGGAACGCAGGTACTTCGCGTCAAGGTAAGCGATGGTTCGCGGGCCACCCCACGATCCGAGGCTGGTGAGCACCCCCTGCAGGATGTCGGGGGTGCCCGCGTACTCGCAGATCCCCCACACCATCATGCCGGCGACTACCGACACGGACGGCTCGATGACGACATCGAACCAGGTCCACTTGCGCCCCCGATGGATCAGGTGTCCGAGGCGAACAGCACCAACGCTCAACGACATGGCAGCAACTCCCAAGACCTCGCCCCAGTTGACGTTAGCCCACGAGCCGCTGTTGTGGGTCGGGTCAGCCATTGATCCGCTCCGTTTGCATCATCCACATTCCTGTAGGGGTTTCGACCGGAAGTGGAAACCCCGGCAACGCGGGCGCAAGTGTAAAGGCAACCGGGGTGTGAGGAAATCGTCAGGTTGTACCCCCTATTTAGGGGGTGCGCTTAAGGGAATGTTACGCCCCGAGGTAGGTGAAGCCCGAGGGGGTGTTGGCCGATCCGCGCAGCACGCTGACCGACGGCCGGGCCGCGTTCATGCCGGCCGCGAAGTACAGACCGCTGGTGCCAGGGGTGAAACTCACCTCGGCGGCCTGCAGCACGCCGTCTTTGTACCAACGCACCCGGCCGGCAGTCTGGTCGACGGCTACCCCAACGCGCGACGAGGCCGAACTGAAGTTGCCGCCCGTCACCGTGGTGAAGATGCCGCCGCCGTTGCGCAGGTCGTCGCCGTTCGATGTCGAGTTCGAGAAGGCCCCTACGAAGTTGCCCGTCACTGCGGCCGACTGCATCACACCGAGCATCTGCGCGCCCGCGCCGTTGACCAGAAACTCGACATAGTGTTTTCCGGTCGACGGGATCGGCGTGGTGATCGGCGTCGAGGTCCAACCGTTTGTCGAGGCCGCTGTGCGTCCGCCGTCCGTCAGCGTGATGTCGGTGCCGGCCGTGAACACGAGCGCAGGCCCTGCGTCCTGGAACGCCGCCGTTGGTGGCGTGAACGCGCCTGTGTACCGAGCGCCGCGCGTGTAGCGAAACTCGTCGATGAAGCCCTCGAAGTTCAGTGAGTTGTCGCTTCGATTGCCAACACGCACGCTGTAGATGTCGTCGTTGCTGTTGCGACTGCCGATCACCCCCGCGCTGAAAGTGCAGTTCTGAACGCCGTCCACATAGCAGACTGCCGTGGTTGTGCTCGACGAGATCGTGAGAACCAGGGCGAGGTGGTAGCGAACATTCTTGTTCAAGCCAGTGCCGCCCGAGCGGCTGGCCAGCGCACCGTTGATAGCCAACTGCGGGCCACCACCGTTGTCCAGGTCGAACGTCCAACCATTGCTGCCCGACCATGATCCGAAGATGTGGGCTCGCGGTGAGCCGTCGACCGGGAAGCGGATGAAGCACTCGAAGGTATGCGTGCCGTCGGTGGTCGCCTTCAGGCCGGTGAAAGTGGCCGCTGCACCGCTGGCGAACTGCAATTGAGCGGCACCGAAGTAGCCCGACACCGCCGTGCTGTTCGTGATGGTTCCGCTGACCGTGGCCGTGCGCCCGAACAATGACGAATCGAGCACCGTGCCGGTGTCGCCGTGCAGCAGCAACTGCACATCCTCGAACATCGGATCGACGGCGCCACCGCCCCCGCCGCCCCCGGCAGTGATGCGTGCCGCCGCCGCGATGATGCCCAGTCGAAACGCGTGCATGTCGACCCCTTAGACCGAGGCGAGATCGCCGGTCAGATCCCACTCGTTCGTGCCGACCTTGTGCAGCATGATCGACGAGCCCTGCGCGCGGGTCTTGGCCTGCAGCCCGCTTGGCGTGTTGAGCGTGACGCCACCGGCCGGCGTGACCGTCACCTGTCCGGCGCCGACCTGGCGAATGCTGATCACCGACTCGACCGGGATCGCATCGCTGGCGTTCGTCGGGATCGTGTCGGTTGTTGCCGACCCACTCGTGTGGCGGATCATCTTGCCGGCGTCGGCCGTGGCCAGCGTGCGCGCAGTTCCAGCGTCGTTGACGACGGCCACCGTGGTCGAGGAACCGCCGCCCGTGGCCGCGATCGTCAGCGTGTTGGACGCGTCGTTGTAGGTGATCGTGACGCCACTGCCGGCCACCAGCAGCGCGGCAACGCGGTCGTCGATCTGTTCGTTGGCCACGAGCGCGGCGATGGTCGCTGCCGTGGTCTTGCGGCTGTTGCCGCCTTGAGTGACTTCCAGCAGTTCGGCACCCGTGAGTGCCGCTGCGTCGGTGAGTTCGCTGATCCGTCCAGCCATGTCAGTTCTCCAAGATGCGAGGGATGCCGTCTTCCGTGAGGCGAGGTGTGCCGTCTTCCATGAGGCGCGGCGTCAGCAGGGCAAGGCCCGTGGTGTCCACGAGGAAGTCGATGCGATAAGCCTGCAGCGAATCGTAGCCGTCGCGCTGGCTGTCCAGCAGCGCGTAGGCCGCGTAGTTGCCGGTGTCCGTCAGCGGGAACAGGTTGTAGATGATCGCCAGGGCATCGCGCGTGATCGTGTAGTTCGAGTCGGCGATTCCGGTGACTTGACCAACCTGGCTGTTGCCCGTGGTGAAGAAGCGCAGGCGGTAGGTCGTGCCCACCTCGGGCGAAACGCTCGCCTCGCCGTGCGACAGCAGCACGTCCATCTGCGTGACACGGTTGCGGTGAGCCCAGGTCAGCGCGAGGTTCGGCGCTGCCGCCGTCAAGGTCTGCACGTTGAACCAGGGCACCGTGTTGCCGCGCAGGTTTGCGGGCGGGTAGGGCCGGATGAACCGCGAGTTGAACGTGATGGCGATGGGCGGCACGTACTCGATGGGCACCACCCGGCTGGTGGTCTTGGCCTGCACCTTCACGCCGATGGTCTCGGCCGCGAGGTACTCACGCGAGTCGGTGCCGACGCCCGACTGCAGGAACCACACGAGCGTGCCGGCGTTGTGCGATGACGGAATCGTGTCTGCGCATCCGCGCGTCACGACCATGCTGCTGTCGGTCCAACTCGTGAGCTTGGCGATCTCGTTGCCGATCATCACGGCCATGCCGGCGTACCGATCGCCAGGCCCGACGGATTGCAGGCCCGTGAGGGTCGCGCTGGTGTCGAGCGGGCCGATGCTGGCCGCCAGCGTGGCAAACGTGCAGAAGGTGCCCGTGCCGCGTGCGATGTAGTCGGCGTTGCTCATGGGATGTATCCGCAGTAGTAGGCCGACCCTGCCGAGGCGTCCTCGGCGGTCGGGGCGCCGTCGCGCACGAGGATGTTGTAGCCGGTATTCAGACCCTGGCCTTCAGCCACCAGCACGCCCAGCCGCGCCGATTGCGGGGTGAGCGCGGAGAACTCGGCAGGGGTCATCCCCTGCGCCAGCAGGAAGTAGGGGATCTCGATGACCTGCGTGCGGCCCAGGCATGGGTCAGTGGCAGGCGGCGTCCACAGCGAGCCCTGTGCCGCTGTGATCGCAGTGCTGGGCATCGAGAAGATGTCCTGCACGCACTCGACGGTGATCTTGCCGTTGACCAGGCCACCCTCAGACACCGTGGCAACGCGCACGGCCATGTCGGGGATGTTGCGCACCACGTCGCGGATGCGGAACACCGAGCCGGGGTAGACCTGCCAACCGCGTCGATCCAGCGTGACGGTGAACTTGCGCAGCGGGAAGCTGGCCAGCCGCAACTCGCGCTGCGCCACGCGGTTGGCGAGGTTCACGGTCGGGATGCCAAGGAACTCGCGCGAGGTCGAGTTGATCGTGGCACCCGCCGACTGGATCGCGGCCAGGTTCTGCGCGCGGGTCGAACGGTCTTCGCCCGTCACCGGGTCGCGCCACTTCACGATCACCTCGTTGATCTGGTCCGACGGTGCGCCGAAGCCCGCGCTTTGGATCTCGACCAGGCCGCTCGACGAATCGAACAGCGGCAGCGATGCGAACGTGTAGTCGGCGCGAATCAGCTTCAGCACGAGCTTTCCGGTTGACCGATCCTGGTAGATGGTCGCGGCGATCGTGTCGATGATCTGCTGAATGAACTGCTCGATGGGTGAGGTGCGATCCCACTTCAAGCACAGACCGAAGCCTTCGGCGAACAGCGCGGTTGACGCGGCAACGAACGATGCCGTGTCGATCCTGCTGGCCGGCAGGCCGCGACCCCACTCGGGGTTCGTCAGGCACTCGTAGATGATCGCTGCCGGGTTCATCGCGGCGATCTGCACAGGCGAGTTCGGGTAGTTCGGATCGGCCGGGCCGGTGAGGTTGATCTGGACGCGCGTCGAATCGAACGGGCTGTCGTTGAACCATCCCTTGCTGGTGCGCCGCACGCGGACCTTCCACGCCTTCGGGTATGGGTTGACCATTGCCACGATGCCGTCGAAGAACAGCGAGACGATCTGGCGCCAGGCCGGCGTGCTGCGTCCGACCATCGCTTCGATTGCCGGCAGCGGCATCTGCGTCGGTTCGCCCATGAGCACGTCGAGCGATCCGACAACGCCACCTTCCTTGTCTTCGCCGCCGAACAGGTCAGGCGAGTCGATGTAGAACTGGCCGCTGTCGGGTAGACCACCCGTGACGATCGGGCTGTTGGTGGTGTTCGTCACGTAGATCGGGTTGCCGTTCTCGTCGGTGCCGATCTGGTCGTTGCTCGTGGTCGGGGGTGCCTCGCGGATCGTGACCGTGCGGTCGCCGATGCGTATCTCGACGATCTCATCCACAGGGCCACGGCACAACCCCATGTGGACGCCCATGTAGTACCGATGGCCGGCAACCCCGCTGCCGCCACCACCCCCGCCGCCGCTCATGCTTGCTGCTCCGCTGCGTCAGCACGCGCGATGGCCGCCACCTTGTTGCCGAGCACGTCGTTCAACGCCTCGATCTGGCTGCAGGGGTAGCCGTGACGCATGAAGTGGTCCATGTCCAGGCCGTGCAGCGTCAACCACTGCCGCAGGCCACGGACGCAAAGGCCGGCATCACGGATGTGCTGCGGCTGGATGATCGGGTCGTTCATTTCTTCCCACCAGTGGGCTTGATGATCGGCGTCGTGCGGAAGTTGCCCAGCGCCAGGATCGTCCAGTTCGAGATCCACACGTCGCCGAAAACCACGGCCTGCGGCGTGCCCTCGTCAGTCTGCGGGAACTCCACCTCGCTCATTGAGGCTGGATCGTTCGAGGGTGGCGACGGTGCCATCGACGCGGTGATCGCATATGACACCGCCATCGAGATGAGCGCGTAGAAGACAAGTTCCCATCCCATGATTCACCTCAGTAGAAGGGTGTGCCGTCGAACGGCGACTTGCCGGGCATCCAGGGGAAGCCACCGTAGTTGGCGAGGTTGCCGAACGCCTCGCACGCGGCGACCGTTCGCTGGCAACCTGGGTAAAGCGTGATCGGTTGGCCCGGCGTCAGGTCCGAAGTGTCGCCGAAACAGGTGATCGTCGAGCCGACGTGATCTTCGATGAACATGGCGCGCAGGCCCTGCGTCGGGTGCGTCCACTCGAACAGGCCACCCTTGAAGTAGCCGTTCGGGTGCGCGGATGCGGCCGACACCGTGGCGTTGTAGCCGACGACATCGGCGATCACCCCGGCGACCGCGAAGAACGCCTTGTTGACCTTGCAGGTCGACGGGTCGTAGAGGGCATAAGGGCAAGACCGCTGGTAGCCGATCCGCAGGCCGTTGCGCCGCATCGACGCGGACAGCGTTTGACAGGTGATCGAGACCTGACCAGGCAGTCCTTGCGTGACCTGCGTGACCTCACCGTAGTAGTTGATGATCGGAACGGTCAGGCCCTCATGGATGCCCAGTCGCTCGACGAAGATCGCCTCGGCCGGTGGGGACGATGCGTAGACCTGCGCCGGCCCGATCGAGTCGCTCGCCGTGATCGCCAGCGCATCGACCGACGCCGTGCCGGTGAGCTTCACACCATCGTCGCGGATGGGCACGGCCTTCCAGACAAAGCCTTCGATTGTCAGATCCTCGTCGGCCGACGTGTAGCGCCAAACCGTGCTGCCGAGGGTGAAGCGGTAGAGGTGGATCGGACGACCGTCCTCGATCGACCGTTCGTAGGTGTCGTAGGTCATACCAACTCGAAGTGAAGGCGCAGGTTCGAGCCCATGCCGATGTTCTTGAGCCGTGTGTTATCGGGCAGGTTCGACTTCAGCAGGCGCTCGACGGCGAAGCGGTCTCGCTGCTGCCGGTAGTAGAGGCCCGAGTCACGGATGTAGGCGAAGATCACGTCGCTGGCCTGGACCTGCTCGATGCGCTTGTCGTCGAGCGTCAGGCGCGGATTCCGGCCATTGCCGAACGCCGTGGTCACGTACTGCTGGATCACCGTGTCATACCACCGCAGGAACAGCGCGCCGCCCGACAGCATGTAGGCGACGTGCGGGCGCATGTTCTGGTCGAAGGCCAGCGACACGGCTTCAACGTTGGCCTGCTGGAACAGCACGATCTCGCCGGCACCGTCGCGCTGCAGGCGAATGTCGATGCCCTGGACCCAGCAGCGCCAGCGGTGCGACATGAGGCCCGCCGAGGCGTCCTGGATCGCCACGCCGCCCTGCTCGAAGTCCTCGGTCTGCACGGACACCTGATCGTCAGGCGGCAGGATGGTCCCTGCCACCGACAACGCGGATGCCTGGTTCTGCGGGAGTGCCATGATCAGGGACGCCGAGCCCAGGACACTGCCGCGTTCACGCTCAGGGTCTTGGTGTTGTCCTTGGCGATCGGCGGATCAAACGACACCTGATAGGCGCCCATGCGCGTCAGGAAGTAGATCACGTCAATGCCGCCCGCGAAGTTGGCATTGTTGAGATCGGCCGACAGCGTTGCCGCCCGAGTCAGACTGCCCGCGCTGTACGCCTGATCGGTCGAGTTCAGACCCGTGCCCGAGCCCGACGGCATCGCTGTAACTGCGCCAAGCGCGCCGTCGTATGCAAGGGCGACGTTGCCTCGTGCGTTCTGGAAGGACGCGCCCTGTTCGACGATGAACGGGCGCCAAGCCCACGAACCGTCCGTGACCTCAGACACGCGCAGAACGCAGTTGTGCGTGACGCCACCGATCACCGTGGTGAACGACGAGTCCGCCGTCGGCGGGTACATGCGCAGTTCGTAGGTCACGTCGAGGAACTCGTTGGCCAGAACCGTGATCGTCGTTGGATCACCGTTCGTGTCCTTGATCAGCGCACGCGAGAAGATGTTCGCGTTCGTGCTGGCCCAGCCCACGGCCACTTCGCTCAGGTTCCCCGTCGCGCTGCCTGCGGGGAAGCGGTACACGTAGCGCCCCCAACCGTAGTAAGGCGGCGTCGACTGCGCGCCCCCGCTGTTCGAGGTCATGGCCTGAGATGCGACGAACGACTGCAGCGCCGTGTCGTTCACGTTGGGCGCGTTCGAGCCAGATCCGACCAGCGCGAAACCGATGGCACCGCCAGTGCCGAGGCGTTCGAGCCCGGCGTTGGTGATCAGGTTGTCGAACTCGGCGAGCTTGCGGGTCTCGCCGGTCTCGATGTTGGTTGCGGTCAGCGTGAAGTGGCCGCTCATTCCGAGGGTGTTGCTCATGTCAGGGTTCCACCTGTGATAGTTGCGCTGGTGTCCAGCGAGTCGATGTCCATGACCGTCGTGACCAAGGACTGTACCAATGTGCCGCTTGTCACCTGAGCGGCAACATCCAGGGCTTCAGGATCGCCCTCGTAGGTGAGGTAGGCCACGATGATCGGGAACGAACCGCCCGTGACTGCCGGCGACACCTCGATCTCGTCGAACCCAGCGTCCTGAGTGCGCAGGGTTTGCGGGAACGCACCGCTGGTGATCGTGCCGGCCATGTCAATGCCTTCGACGATCGCGTTGAACCCGCCGCCGCCAAGGATCGTGGCCGACATCTGCAGCGCATCCTCGTTGATCTGCACCGGGTAAGGCATCGACGTGACCCAGCAGTCGATCGGCGGTAGCCCGTCGATCTCGCTCGAACGCACGACCACCGCTGCCCGCACGGCCTTGGCGTTGCTGGTGATGTGGGTCAACTCGAATGCGTCCTGGTCGAAGCGCACGGGCAGCACGTAGCTCACGCGGTCAATGAAGCGCCGCTCGACGGCCGGCAGTGCGCCGTCCAGGGTGAGCCGGTCGAAGCCGGTCTGAGCCGATGCATCAAGGATCTTGCGGTAGACGGTCGGGCGGCCATCGGTGAACACGAAGGCCAGCATGAGCCGGGCTTCCTGCGGCACGCGCAACCAGGCGCTGTAGCCCACCGGCTGCACGTCGAGCGTCATGCCGCCGATCGTGCCGACGGGCTCAAGGTCATGCGTGCCCGAGGGGAACCAGAAGCGCACGGCCTTGCCGCGAGCCATTGCCAAGAACTGACGGAAGGCTCGAAGGTTCTGGCGACCGAACAGCGTGATGTTGGCCTTTACCGTCACCCGCGTCGTATCGCCAGGATCGACGATCTCGACCCGTCCGGTGTCCACGTCGAACACGTATGCGTTGCGCTCGTAGCCCGTGTCGATGGCGTTGCTGCGGTCGATCTTGAAGCGCCACAGCGGCGCGCAGTAGCCCCAATCCGGGACGATGCTACGGTCGGGCTCGTCGAACTCGAAGCGAGCCTGCGCGGTGCCGACGGCCGACGTGACGTTGCTCACCGACGGCGGTTCGTCGAAGCGGGCCACGCGCAGCGGAGTGATGCGCGAGCCGGTCGGCCAGGTCATCGTCGGAGCCACGCCGAGCGTCATGGTGTCGCCGACGATCGACGCAACCGTGCTCACGTCGTACAGGGCCGGGTCACGGCCACCGATCAGCACCACGTCGCCGACGGCGAACTCACGCAGCGCCAGCGTGCCCGTGGGGAAGTTGAGCACCAGGCCACCGGGGCTCACGATGTTCGGCGTGCGGGTCTGCTCGAACCACACCGGCACGAGGAACTTGCGCCGGCCGACACCGGCCAGGAACGAGTCGATGCGCTGGCGCGCGGGGCCTTTGCGCAGGAACGAAGCCTCGATCGAGCGGCGGGGATACCGGCGCAGCGAGCGGCGCTGCTCGACATCCGTTTCGCTCGGGATCACCTCGGTCAGATAGGTCAGGCGTTCCGTCACGCCGCCCGACCAGTTCGGACTGACCGACCACACCGGCAGGCTCAGGCGCGGATCACCCGCACTGGGCAAGGCCGCGTCCTGGATCGGCGCCACGTCGAAGACCCAGCCGGCAGCGGCCGAGGAGTAGACCAGGCGACCCTGCTGGTAGATCGCCAGGGCGAAGTAGGGGGTCATGGCCGACAGCGCAACCAGCGTGACCCCGATGCGATGCACACCCTGCTGTGCGAAGAACTCGGCCGTCGTGGCGCCAGCATCGGCGATGCGCGAGATCGCCACGCGGCGGTTGCTGGCCATTTCCTGACCGACCCACAGCGTTGCGATGTCGGCGCCCCAAACCTTCACCGTGTAGGTGCCACCCTGCAGGATGAACTGCTTGGCGAAGTAGCGCGTTCCGGCTGCGATGGCGCCGGACGTGATGGCGAGTTCGCCATCCGTGAACGCGGCGGCAACCGTCGGGTTCGGGATGGCGATGGCAGTTGCGTTTGTGGGCATGATCAGCGAAGCAGTTGCCGCAGCGTTGCGATGTTGCGCTTGACGTGGACCATTGTGACCTGTTCGCCTTCAGCGGTCGCCATCGCCTCGGCCACCTTCGTCCGGTCGTCGACCAGCACGAACCGCTGGCCTGCCGGCGCGGCCTGCGTCCCACCGCCCGAGGCACCACCGTTGAGGATGTGGCGCGGATCATCGCGGGTGATGACTTCTTCGCCCTTCTGCAGCACCGCAGGCACCTCGTTGAGCGCGAGGCCGGGCACGCCACCCTTGTGGAAGCGGCGGGCCGTGGCGAACACGGCGGGGCTCACGCTGCGCGACATCACTGCGCCGCCACCGACCACGCCGCCCGTGTGGAACGCGGCAGTCGCGGCTTGCGCGGTTGCTGCTGCCTGAACGACTGCTGCGAAGTAGGTGCCGGCCGCCGTGATCTGCGATGCCACCACTGCGGCTGCTGCCTGATCGGTTGCTGCCGTGGTGGTCGCCGTGGTCTGCTCGACGACCTGGGACGCGATCGAGGCGCCCTCTGTGGTCACGGCAGCGGTGACTGCTGCGCCGGTCGTGGTGGCCGCTGCCGTGGCCGCTGCGGCGGTCTGCGTGGCCGCTGCAGCCGTGGCGGCGTCGGTCAGGG
>ERZ1032909.8-NODE-8-length-12073-cov-28.307955_pt1 | contig 12073 bp, 29 predicted proteins | sample MGYA00517092_ERZ1032909 | MGnify/ENA primary metagenome ERZ1032909 (study PRJEB33719, sample SAMN04262469) | wastewater metagenome | biome: rural village; feature: reservoir; material: water | place: El Salvador | collected 2013-02-13 ...
TGGCGCGGGCGTGGGGCTCGGGGCCGGGCTCGGACTGGGCTTGCTCGGCTTGCTGCAGCCGCAGGGCTTGCCGGCCTGCGCCTCGGACGCGGCCAGCGCGCCGATGGCGATCGTGAGGAATGCGGCAGTCAGCCAGGGAGTGAGTTTCGACATGACGGGCTCCGTGTTTTGGAGCCCTTAGTTTCTTTCACCCTGGCTTAACTGCCGACCCCCTGATCAGGGGGTTCACACTTTGGGAAGGTGTGACTTCGTTGGCGGATCTCCCAGCCAGCGAACATCGTGCTCGTCGGACAGGGCGAACGGTGTCTTCTGCAGTTCGTAGATCCGACCGAGGTGGCCGGTCTCACTTTCAAACAGTTTCCATCGACCGACGATTCGTACAACGCCGGCAGCATGCAACGACTTAAGAAAGTCGTTGGCAGCATTGAAGGTTATGTCGCAGTTTCTCGTGAGGGTTCGCGGAGTTTGCGGACCCCACATGAGCATTGCAAACATCTCGGCCGTCTTGTTGCGGTGCGACCCGTTGCTGGCCCGGCTGGTCATCACTTCCCCTGCAGTCGCGCCTGTGCGGCCACACGGGCACCGTAGTGGGCCGCTTTGTCCGCGTCGTACTGCGCACCCTTGCCGCCCGGCTTGCCCTTGCCCATACGCGCGGCGGCCAGCCGCCACAGTGCCTTGAACGCCTCGCCTTCGTTGAAGGTCATGTTCAGGGCCTCGATGATGTCGGCGCACTCGGCCACGTAGGGCTCGACCTCGGGGCTGATTGGAGCAATCACATCGACCCGGTAGTAGTGGTCGCCGGCCAGCTTGCCGCCACCCGAGGGCTCGACGACCTGGACAGTGCCCAAGTCGTGCTCGCCAGGCGGCGTCAGGGTCATGCCGGGCATCGGACCCCAACTCGAATGCCAGATGGCCCTGCCCTGGTAGTCGTTGGCCACAGCGTCGGCGGTGCGCTTCTCGCCCGTCCAGGGATCGAACAGCCATGCCTTGTTGGGGTTGCCGCGATAGGCGATTGGAAGGCAGGCATGAACGTGAGGGTCAATCCGAGATCCGATGAACGGATCGAACACGAGCAGCGGTTGAGTCATGGTTGGTGGCGCGGGGTTGCGCGTTGGGGGTTGCTGGCCCGATCGGGGCGGGGGTGGCCTGAAGACGGCCTGTGCGTGCCGCCAAGTCCACATCAAAGGTCGTCGTCGTCGTCGAACAGGTCGGCCGCCGACTTCGTGGCCGGTGCGGGTGCCGGCGCGGGCGCCGGGGCGGCGGTCTTCTTCGGCTTGGCCGGTGCCTTGCCGATCTCATGGTCGCCAGCGTCGAGTTGGTCGGCGAGATCGGTCATCTTGTTGCCGAGGGTTGCAGCGATCAGCACAACCTGGTTCTTGGTCCAGAACATCGCGCGCTTGTCGGTCTCGACCGGCGCAACGCCGAGGGTCTGCACGATGTAGTCGGCGGTGATCTTGATGCCGAGTGCGTTTTGCACGTCGGCAGTGTTGAAACGATCGGTCATTGGGTTCTCCGTGGTGGTGGTGGTGGTGCCGCTCAGACAGCGACGGGTGCCTTGATGGCGGGATGGGGGCTGTAGTCGACGACCTCGAAGTCGTCCATACCGTAGTCGAAGATCGACGCGGGCTTGCGCTTGATGTGCAGGCGCGGCAACTGCGGACGCGAACGGCTCAGTTGCTCGCGCACCTGATCGTGGTGGTTGTCGTAGATGTGGCAGTCGCCGCCCGTCCAGATCAGGTCGCCCAGTTCGAGGTCGCACTGCTGCGCGAGCATGTGGGCCAGCGTGGCGTAGGACGCCAGGTTGAACGGCACGCCGAGGAACAGGTCGGCGCTGCGCTGGTAGACCTGCAGCGACAGATAGCCATTGGTCACGTCGCACTGGAACGCGAAGTGGCACGGGGCCAGCGCCATGTCGGGCAGGTCGTCCACGTTCCACGCGCTGACGAGGTGACGCCGGCTGTGCGGATTGGTGCGCAGGTCATGCACGAGGTTGGCGATCTGGTCGCGTGAGCGTTGCTTGATCGAGCCCATCTGCGCGCCCCATCCGCGCCACTGCGCACCGTAGATCGGGCCGAGGTCGCCGCTCGGGCCAGCCCACTCGTCCCATATCGTGCAGCCCATCGCCTGCAGGTCGCGCACGTTCGTCGAGCCCGAAAGCATCCACAGCAGTTCGGCCAGCACCGACTTGTAGTGGACCTTCTTCGTCGTGATCAGCGGGAAGCCTTGGCTCAGGTCATACCGCAGTTGCGCGCCGAAGATCGAGCGCGTGCCGGTGCCTGTGCGGTCGGACTTGGAATCGCCGCCGTAAAACACCGTGTTCAGAAGTTGTTCGTAGATCATCACAGTTCCTTCGAGTTGAACAGAGATTCCCATTCGGCCATCTGGCGTTCTTTGTTAGACCGCCGAAGATCAATAGCCTCGCAGTTGAGTCCCAGCTTCTCGACCGTCACGTAGCACTGAGCCAGCACGTCGGCGATCTCGTCTTCGAGGCGCTGGCGGTTGACCTTGCCGGTGCCGGGGTCCACCTCGTCGATGCCCTGGATGATGCAGCGTGCGGCCACGTTGCTCAGTTCGCCGAGTTCCTCGCACAACTTGCCAAACCGGCGCAGTTGCATGAGATCGGTGGTCGGGGTCCACTTGCTCATCGCCATCACAGTTCCTCGTCATCGTCGATGGCTGGCGCGGGGGCCGGGGTCTTGCTCGGCTGCGCACGCGGCGCACCTTTCGGATCGCGCATGTCGCGCAGCGCCTTCCACGAGGCGCAGATCACGGCGGCGCTCCACTGGGCATCGGCCAGCGCGTTGTGGTGCGTGCCGAACGACCCGACTTCCTTCACGTCGAACAGCGCCAGTTGTTCGGCCGCTTCCTGGATCGTGCGCTGGTCACGTAGGCGCTTGAACTGCCACGGCGGCGTCAGCCCCACAGCACCCACGTCGAACTGGTATTCGAGGATGCCCAGGTCGAACGTCGCGCCGTTGCCCCACGCGCGGGTCTGCGAATCGCAGTTCTCGCGCCAGAAGTTGACCAGGGCGTGCAGCGCGGTGGCCAGCGGCGCCTTCTTCCCTTCGGTGTCCTCGGCGAACAGGCGCAGGGCCGCGTCCTTCTGGCGCAGCCACCAGGCGATCGTCGCGCCGCTGGGCACGCCGGACTTCACGGCGCTGTCGAACGCGACTTCCAGGTAGAAGGTCGGACCCATCTTCCCGGTGTCGAGGTTGAAGGCTTGCGCGCCGATCGACATGATCGGGGCGTTGTACTTGGTCCCGAGGGTTTCGATGTCGATGCCGAGGTCGGTGTATTTCATGGCAGTGGGGTGTTGACGAGGTGAAAGCCGAGCCAGGCGTAGCACGCCCATGCAACGGCAACGATCGCGTAGACAACGAGGCGCTTCACAGTTCCTCGTCGTCGTCCGGCGCGGTGTAGACGTACAGCCGGTCGCCGTTAGACGCGGTGCTCATGGTGATCGAGCCGGTCTCGACGCCGATCAGGGCGATCGAGCCGATGGCCGGGACGCCGCGCTTGCGCAGCTTCTCCAACAACTTCATGCCGTAGTGGACCGGCTGGTCGAACCGCTTGATCTCGTCAGCGGTCATGGTGATGGTCAGATTCACGACTTCCCTTTCTTGACCGGGCAGATGCGAGCGCGGGCGTGGGCCATGTCGCCGGGCTCACCTTTGAACCACACCGCAGCGCATTGGATGGGCGTGACGGGCGGCGGCGGCGGGCAGACCTTGCGCACGGCCTTGCCGTCGGCGTGCCCCATCGCATAGGCCAGGCAGACGGACACGACGAAGGTCACGAACACCAGCGACCACACGAACAGACGTTGCTCGTTCACGACCGATCCTGGTCGTAGTGGTCGGCAGCACGCTCGGCGCGCATGCGTTCCATCGCCGCGTGCCACCGCTGATCAAACTTGCGCAGTTCTTCCTCGCGTTCGCGCTTGGCTCGACGGTCTTGCCGAATCGCTCGGGCAGTCAGCATGACCGCAACGAAGAAGACGGCCAGCAGCAGAAGCGTGTCGATGATGGTCGGGATCATGCTTTCACCTCAATCCAGTCGGTGAGCCAGCGGACAAACTGGCTGTTGGCGCTCAGGCGGCGCTCGCCTTCGAGGTTGTCAACCGTCGCGGTGCTGTAGTGCGCCTCGTTGCACAGCAGCGCCACCCGGTAGCGGATCGTGACCGGCTTCAGTCGGTAGGCCCGGTCGGCGTAGAAGTGGGGGAACTTCTTCACCGTGTCGGCCGGCTCGATGTCGCGCCAGTCGCTGCCGGGTTCGAGGTACTGCACGGCCTTGCCGTCGAGATAGGCCCGGATCAGGGCGTCGTGGGGATGCTTGGGCATGGTGGTTTCTCAGAAGCCGAGCAACTTGCGCTCGTGCGGGGTCAACTTGCCCAGCGCCGCATGACGCTCGGCTTCCGTGGCGGCCTTCGCCATCTCGCGCTCGACGCGGGCCTTGTCGGCGGCCTGGTGGTCACGCCACCACATCTGCATTTCGAGGCTGAACTTCGTCACGTCGCGGTGCTGCAGGGCGTTGCACAGGTCGCGGACCATGCCGTCGCCTTGTGCGCGGCTGAGACCCTTGCTGTAGACGCGCGGGTGGTAGCCGTCCAAGTGGCTCGGGTTGATCGGCTTGTTGGCCGCCAACTCGTCGAGCAGACACGCAACGCGCGACAGGTCGCGTTCGTAGCTGGTGGCGTTCATGTGGTCGCTGTTGCAGGGCATGGGGTGCTCCGTGGTGGATGGGTTGCCTGTTTGTGGATACTGTAGTGACGTTCTCAGGCAGTGTCAACAGTTTTCACAAACACGCGCACACCGGGCAGTTGGTACACCTCGTCGACCTCGACCTCGTGGATCTCGATGTCCACGCCGATGGCCTTGGCCACTTTGCGCAGCTTGCCCATGCCGTCCTGGCGCGCGTCGGGGATGAAGAACGACTGGCCCGGCTTGATGGCCCGCAGTCGCTTCTCGATCTCGACGCGGGTGTTCGAGGGTGGTCGGCCGCGCTTCATGCCTTGCTCCCGAACATCGAGCCAAACGGGTTGTCGATCTTGGCCTGCAGTTCCCTGATCCGCTTGTCGTACTGGTCCAGCAGGCCCTGCTGCTTCGCATTCGCCAGTTCGAGTGCGTTGATCCGCTGCATGGCGATCTCGCTCAGTCGGACGTGATCAAGCACGCGCTTGGCGAAGCGATCACGGTGGACGGTCATGCCGTCGAGCATGCGCTGGGCGTCTTCGCGCAGATCATCGTTGAGTGACATCGGTCTTTCCTTCCTTCAGTTTCTTGCATTGGCCAACCGCGCAGCCGGTGCATCCGGTGCATCCGATCAGGCCGACCTGCGGCGGGTCGATGAGGTCGGCCGCATCGCGCACGTCGTCGATCCAGTCGGGTGTGACGAGGATCGCGCGCACAGGCTCGCCACCTGGGTTGTAGTGGGGGCGAGCGCCGGCCGCCATCGCGCGCAGTCGCCGGGCCAATTCGGCTGGCGATTTCATGGCTTCACCGCGACCAGTTGCGACCCCACGGGCGGGATCGGGCCGACCCAGCGCAGGCCGCTTTCCGTGACCTCGGCGACGACGAACGCCGGCTTGGGCTCACCCTTGAGTTCTTCGATGCGCGCCAGCAGCGCAGCACGCTCGGACAGCAGCGCCTGGTTCTCGCGTTTGAGCGAACGGATCTTCACCGACTGGCGCAAGAACACGTTGTTGTCGTGGGTCATAGTTCATCCTCGTCCACGGTGTCGACCAGGCGCTTGATGAAGTCGATGGCCAGCCACACGCCAGCCTGGTCCTCGCGGTCGCCGGCCTTGAGCGTCATCGCCTTGACGATGCCCTTGTCGGTCAGCGTGCAACTGTCCTCGCCCAGAGTCACCTCGATCTCGTTGACCTTGTAGCCGTCGACCTCGATCAGCGGCTGCACGCGATGCGACTCGACCGGCAGGGCCTTGATGCGGACCTTCTGCTTGTCAGCGCCCGACAGCACGGCGCTGTTGCCCGGCAGCAGGGCCTCGTGCTTGCCCAGCGCGATGACTTCGAGCCCAGGCTTCAACGGCTTGAACTCGATCTTTGCCGGAATGCCCAGGTGATTCAACATGCCCACGATCAGGCTGACCACCTCATCTGATTTCGGGATGCTGCTGGTCCAGATGATCAGCAGGCCGTGTGCGATCGTGACCGCGATGTGGCTGACCCGGATGAACGCCTGGGGCAGCAAGTCCTCGACCACGGCGGACTTGACCTCGGCGCGGGCCTTCTTCCCCGGCTTGCGGCCGGTCTGGTTCTCGTAGGCGGCGAAGCGCAGTTCGGCTTCACGGTTGATCACCGCGCCGGGCAGCACGCGCTCATGCCGCTCGACCATGAAGCACTTCGGGTCGAAGTCCTCGCTCGGCTTCAGGCCCCACGTCGACCACTGCTGTCCGGTTGGCGCTTGGCAGTGGTAGGTCGACAGGTCGGCTTCGGCCAACTGATCGGCGGTGTGCTTGCCGGTAATGGTGAAGATGATGGCGTGCTTCACGGTCACACCCCCTTGAAGTTGGTCTCGACCGCGCGCTTGCCCGCGTCGGTGAGTCGCACGCCACCGCGCACGATGTCGTTGCCGATCAGACCTGCGCGCAGCAGGGCCGTGACAACGCTGGGAATGCCGGCGCCGGGGTTCATCGTTGCAACGCCTTGCCACATCGGTTGACCCGAGTGCAGGTTCGTCAGCACCTGACGCATGGTTGGGGTGAGGCTCATTCCGGCATACCTTTCATTGCAGCGGATAGCAGCGCACGGGCCGCCTGGTAGACATAGGGCTTGAGATCATCGCAGCCCGGCTTGATCTTGAACCCGTTGGCCAGGAACACCTTGCGAATGTCGCTGTTGCTCAGGCCGAACGGTTTGGGCCGGCAGCACTGGGCGTTGCCGCAGCGACCTTCGTCGTGACCCGCATCGCCGCAGTCGGGTAGCGGAGCGGTAGTCGCCGCCCCGTAGAACCGCTCGATCGCCGGGTACAGATCGTCCTGGCGGCTCGCAGGCCCGATGAGCCCGACCTTCTCGGCCAGCGCCAGCGCGGGGCTGACTGGGGCCAAGGGCTCGGCCGTGATGCCGTTGGCCTTGGCGATCTCGTGGGCTCGGCGTTCCTTGTCGGGGTCAACTCGATCCGTGTACGACGGGCACGCGCTCGGGTCGGTCGGATCGAATGCCTCGCACTTCGAGGCGCATGTCTTGCAGGGGTTCATGGTCAGTACGCCTTCATGAGCAGTTTCAGGTTGGGGTTGTCGCAGATCCAGCCCATAACGCGGCGGCGGGTCAACGCATCCCACTGCAGCGCATCGTCAATACCGATGGCGACAGCCGAACGGATCAGGTCGGACAACGCAGCGTCGGCGCCAGCGCAGCGGATCGCATGGCCCGAGCGGCTGCGTGCGAGGGCTGCCTGGGGTGTGTTCATGGCGATGTAGAGCGCGGGGAAGCCGGCCTTCTGCATGCCCGTCAGCGTGGCCAGCATGATCGTGGTGCGACCCGACATGCGAACGTCGCCGAGGTCGATGGTGTGTTTCATCGTGAGTGCCTTTGCATCGCGTCAGCCATGTGCGCCGCCTGGCGGGCGACCGTATCGGCGACCTTCTCGTTGGGGTGGAGTGGTTTGAGTTTTTCAACGCCGAAGACGATCAGCGACTTCATCGCCTCGACGTAGCACAGGTGCCAGAAGTCGATACCCTCGTGGCCGCTGCAGAGCGTGCGCCCGGTCGCTGATTCGACGGGCGGCAGCGGGTAGACGGGCTCAGTCGGACCCACCGTAGCCGGGCGCGTCGGCGCTCGCCTTCAGGCCGTGCAGGGCGCGGGTCATGTGCAGCAGGAACTCGTTGGCCCGGCTTTGTGCGGCGAACAGCGCCTGCTTGCGCATCTCGTGGTCCAGCAGCATCGGCTCGATGTCCTCGATGTTCTCGACCTCGCCGACCGTGCCCATCGCCTCGATCGTTCGCTGCACGTCGCGGATGGTCGTGGCGATCATCGAGTGGATCTCGGCCAGCGCCGGGTTCACGCGCTGTGGCAAGCCAGCGGCCGACTGCATGTGCATCACCATCTCGGCCAGCCTGGCGTCGGCCGCGTGCAGCTTGCGGGTGATCTTCGACTGGTCAGGCAACGTCGCCTCGTGGCTGGCGCGCTCGATGTCGGTGATGAGGGTGTGGACCGTGGCGTTGATCGCCTCGATCCGTGCGCGATCGGTCATTGCTTGGTTCCCTTCATGTGCTTGCCGGCCAGCGCCCAGGCCGAGTGGCAGTTGATGATCACGAGGATGGCCAGCCCGGTCACGGCCAGCCAGTCGCTGCGGCTGAAGACCATCACGCCTTCGAGCAGCACGGTGAAGCCCACGGCCTTCCAGAAGCCCTTGCACCACCGCTGCGCCCAGTCGACGAGGGTCGGCGCGCTGAAGGCCAGCGCGGCGATCACCAGGCCCCACATCCACCAGCGATCGGCGACCTCGTGGTGCGCGATCACGTAGCTGGCCAGCGGCAGGAAGCCGGCCGCCAGCGCGGCGATGAACTGGCCCACCGTGCGCTGTTCGGCGACGTTGAGCTTGGGGACGACCTTGACCTTCGGCTTGGCCGAGGTCTTGGGCTTCGGGGTTGCCGGGGCTTCGGCGAGTTTGAGTGCAGGGGTGGTAGACATGCTGGTGATGGGTGAACGGGTTGTGGATTTCAAACGAATGCGAGGCTGGCGTAGAACGCCTTCAGCAAGGTCTGATCGTTGCCGAGTTCGCGCGTGTCGGTGATGCCGAACGAGCGCATCACGCGGGGCACGTCGCGGCCGCCGCGCAGTTGGTGCAGAAACAGCGTATGACACATCGCAAGCGTGACGGGAAGGTCAGTCTCACGAACCGTGTGTTCGAGGGCCTGGACGAAGCGATAACTCGGGCAGTCGGGTCCGCACAGCACGTCGATCGCTTCGCTGTTTTCCAGGAAGCAACGACGGATCTTGCCGTAGGTGTCGTAGTCGTCCAGCTTGACGCGTGCGGTCTTCACGCGGGCCGCGATGTCAGGGGTGTCGCCCTCGCCGTCGTCTTCCTCGGGACCGTACAGGTCACGCCGCAACTGGGCAGACACGGCGGCGATCCGGTGGTCCGACACGGAACGCAGGGTGTGACTGCCGCCCACGTCGAGAATCACGCGCTTCGTGGCTGGGACGCCGAACTTCTGCTTGTGCTCGACGGCCAGGCGTTCCATCTGGTAGCGCATGTCAGCTTCCGGTTTGACGGGCACTGGTTGGGCGATGGCTTCGTAGGGAGGAATGCCCATGCCCTTGGCGATCCCACGCACCAGCGCCTCGATGACGCCGCCAGCCGAGGACCGCTTGCTGTTGATCTTGACAGTCACCGTACCGTCGACCTGGTGATCGCCACGCTCGAACGCCTCGAAGGCCGCACGCAGGTTCACCGGCTCGGCCGGCAGGCGGGTGGTCCGCTCACCCAGCGCCATCGGCAGCGGGTCGAAGTGGTTCAGGTTCAGGGTGTCACGGTTCATGGCGATCTCCGTTTCGGTTCAGGATTTCAACGGCAAACGACGGGCTTGGCGTCCGGGCCGAACATCTGCGTGGCCCGCCCGTCGGCACCGATCACGAACTGCACGCCGTTGATGCAGCGGATCTCGGTGATGCCGTTGGCACCGAACTGCAGGTTGCCCTGGTTGTGGATAGACGCCACAACCACGATGCCCACGACGGCGGCAACAACGATGGCGATGCCGGTCTCGACGAGCGTCATTGCCGTGCTTCCAGCGAGAACTGCACGCGCCCGTCTTCCAGCAGCACGCGCTTCAGTTCGTAGGCTTCGGCCTGGACGGCGATCTCGTCCACGTTGACCGTGCAGACCGACAGGCCGCTGGCCAGCAGGAAGAAGGTCAGCGTAGCGTCGGCCGCGCCGTCGACTTGCCGGTCGGCCACGGCCCGCATCGACTCGTTCAGCAGTTCGTTCTCGGCCAGGATGCCCTCGATCATCTCGGTGAGGGCATTGGCCGGCAGATCCAGCGCCAGCCGGTCGTCATCGGTCTTGAACCAGCGACCACCGATGCCGGGCAGGCTGGCGAGGAACTGGTCGACGCGCTGCTGCGCGGCAAGGGTGGTGGTGCTCATGGTGAGGGTGCCTTTCGTTGGCAGTTTCAAAGCGACTGACGGCCAATGACCATCTCGTTGCCGAGGATCAACCGCGACCAATGCCCCCACCAACCCGTCTTCGGATCGAACAGATAGCCAACGATGTGCTCGTGGTGGCTGTCGGCCATCCGCACATACACGGTGCCGTTGATCTCGACGATCGCGCCGGCTTCAAGTTCTTCGATGTGCTGGGCCTGGAAGCGCATGGTCAGGGTGGTGGGGGTTGTTGGGACAGGCGATTCCGTTCAGGAATTCACAGGGGTTGATCGAGCAGGAAGTCTTCGAGCTTCGCGCCGGCCGCGAGGCGGTTGCGCAGCCACACCGGCTTGAAGCCGCGACCCGTCCAGGTCTCGCCCGTCTTCTCGTCGCGGTACTTGGCCTTCGGCCGGGCGATCGTGCGCTTGCCGGCCTTGGCCTTGCTCGGGCTGGCGCTGGCGCCGGGGAACACGTCGTCGGCGGTCAGGCCGTGCTTGATGCAGAACTCGCGGGCCTTGGCGATGTTGGCGGCGCGGTTGAGCTTCTGCATCTCGGTGATCTGCGCATCCAGCGCGGCGCGCTGTTCGAGCAGTTCGCCCAGGTCAGGCTCGGCGGCGGGGACGGCGGGGGTGGTAGAGGTCTTGGCCATAGTGCTTTCGATTCAAAATTTCAACCGGCTCGGCCGGTGGCGGGGTGGTGGAAAACTCGACCGTTTGTGGAAACGGTGTGAAGGCATTATCACTCGTTTCGGCAACGTGTCAACACCTGACGAGCGTGTTGCCCAATCGCTGAATGAAGCGGTAAGCCGGGCCGACGGGCAGGCCCACGACCGCGTGGCGAATGGCCTGCAGTTGCTCGGGCGATGCGCTGCCGCTGTTCTCTACGACATCGGACACGCGGCCGGTGCGGCGATCCAGCAGCAGGCTCACCATGATGCCGACGCAGTTCGACTCGATCGTGGCGATGTCGTCCATGACTCACTCCGTTCGCGTGACGATCGCCACCACGTACAACTTGCGCTGCGGCGTGGTCACGTCGGTGACTTCGACCGTGTACGTGCCGCCCGTGCGCGCCGTGGCTTGGCGAACGCTGGACATCACGTTGTTGCGCAGGCTCGCGGTCAGTTCAGGGATGTTGGCGAGCACTTGGGCCAGGCTCACTTCATCGTCAACGGCGCCGCTGGTGAAGCAGGCCGATTCGCCGACGCTCAGGCCGGCGATCTGGCTGGCGCGGCTGGTCGGGTTGACGCGGCTCGGCGGGCTCACGTCTTCATCGGGCGCTGCCATCGCGGACAGCAAGGTGTCGGTCATGTTGATCTCCGTGTTGCTGGGTGGGTGAACGGCCCTGATTATGCGACACGTTTTGAAAGTGTCAACAAATTTTTTGGAACTCGACTGCGCGATCAAGTAAGCGGGGCCGGGGCTGGGACGGGCCAGGGCCGTCAAGTAAGCCGGCGAATTTTTTGGAACGGGACAACACCCCCAAGTAAGCCGGGCGGCCAGGTGGACCAGGCAGAAGACACCCCCTGACCAGGGCCAGGCCAGCCCTCGATCGCCAGGCACGCAGGGGCCAAAACTATACCCCCTGGGGGTATCTCGACACCCCCTAGGGGTATCTTTCCTAGGCAAAACCGGCCGGATTCAGGGTCTAAACCGGGTCTTAAGCGGATTTTTCATAGGGGAACAGGGGTGCAGGGTATGCACCCGAATCGGCCGAATTGCATGGGGTATGCACTGCGCCAGCCTGGCCAGCCCATCGGCTGCACTGCGCCAGCCTGGCCAGCCCATCGGCTGCACTGCGCCAGCCTGGCCAGCCCATCGGCTGCACGTCGAGCGGCTGCAGGTCGAGCGGCTGCAGGTCGAGCGGCTGCACGTCGAGCGGCTGCACTGCGCCAGCCTGGCCAGCCCATCGGCTGCACTGCGCCAGCCTGGCCAGCCCATCGGCTGCACTGCGCCAGCCTGGCCAGCC
>ERZ1032909.9-NODE-9-length-10257-cov-4.192021_pt1 | contig 10257 bp, 12 predicted proteins | sample MGYA00517092_ERZ1032909 | MGnify/ENA primary metagenome ERZ1032909 (study PRJEB33719, sample SAMN04262469) | wastewater metagenome | biome: rural village; feature: reservoir; material: water | place: El Salvador | collected 2013-02-13 ...
TTGGGTTAATGCTAGTGGTGGGGGTGGTGGAGCACAAGCTGATGTATTCTACGAGAATGCAAAAACAATTGCTGCTTCATATACAATAACATCAAATAAAAATGCAATGTCAGCAGGACCTTTAACACTATCTAGCGGTAGCGTTACAGTAACAGTAAATGCAGGATCAACTTGGACAGTAATTTAATTTTTTAAACAGAGGTAAAAATGGCTCTAACTTTTAACGGTACAGATGGTTTCAGAGACACAGGAACAGGTGCTTTAGGTCTACCATCAGGAACAACAGCTCAACGTCCTAGCTCTCCAGCTAACGGATATATGCGTTATAATACTGATCTAGCAATTGTTGAAGCTTATGTCAACGGTTCTTGGAGTTCTTATAATTTAGGAACTTACACAGTCGAATATTTACTTATTGGCGGAGGTGGTGGAGGTAACTACGGAGGAGGTGGAGCAGGAGGTTTAATCTATTCAACTTCTCAAGCTGTTCAAGGAGGCACTAGCTATGCAGTAATTATTGGAGCTGGTGGAGCTGGTTTAAATGCTGGAGGAAGTTCTTCATTTATAGGAGCTACTGCTGTTGGTGGAGGATCTCAGTCAAACGGTGGCTCTGGTGGAGGGTCTGGAACTGCCTCAAACGGAGTATATGGTACTCGTTATTCAGGAACTGCAGGTCAAGGAAATTCAGGAGGTCGTGGTTTATATTATGACAACGGATCTTCATGGTTTAGTGGAAACGGAGGAGGCGGTGGAGCAGGAGCAGTAGGCGGAGATCAGCCGTTTACATTCGATGTATCTGCTGGTGCTGGAGGTAATGGACTTGCTTATACTATTACAGGATCATCCGTAACTTACGCTGGTGGAGGAGGCGGTGCTGGTGGTAATAGAGCAAGTCCTGGTAGTGGTGGTTCAGGAGGCGGTGGAGCAGGAGCTAATGGTCCAGGAGCTAACGGAACAACAAACTTAGGAGGCGGAGGTGGTGGAGGCTCTACTTCTCAAAATCAAGGTTCTGGTGGCTCAGGTGTTTTAATTCTACGCTATTTAGGATCTCAGCGAGGTACTGGAGGTATTGTTACCAGTGCTGGTGGATACACCATACATACATTTAACTCTTCTGGTAATTATATAGCATAAGGAAAGATCATGGGACATTTTGCAAAAGTAGTAGACGGTAAGGTTACTCAGGTAATCGTAGCTGAAAAAGAATTTTTTGATTCATTTGTAGATACATCGCCAGGTCAATGGCTACGCACTTCTTATAATATGCGTGGAGGTGTTCATTATTTACCAAACAGCGATACACCTAATCCAGATCAATCAATGGCATTGCGTAAGAACTATGCTGGTGTTGGTTACACATATGATGAGCAACGTGATGCGTTTATTCCTCCACAGCCGTTTGAAAGTTGGACACTTGATGAGCAGACTTGTTTATGGAATTCTCCAACACCGATGCCTACAGATGGAAAACCATATCGTTGGGATGAAAATACATTGTCTTGGGTTGTGTTAGAGTCAGCAACATTATAATTAGTTATATAATATTATGACTGAACACGTTGAACGCATTGCTGTCTTAGAAGCAGAAGTTAAAGAATTAAAAAGAGATCAACAAGAAATATTAGCTTGTATGCATTCTATCAAAGATGAAATGACACGTTATAAAGGCTTCTTAGGCGGTGTAGCGTTCATTGCTTCAGGTATTGGTATCTTCTTAACATTGTTTAAAGACTGGATCTTAAAGCACCTATAAAGGATTATAAATGGCAACTAAGAAACAACAAGCAAAAATTGGTAAAGTAATGGGCGAGTACAAGGACAAGACTCTACACAGTGGTAAGGGTGGTCCAGTAGTTAAGTCTCGTAAACAAGCAGTAGCTATTGCTATGTCCCAAGCTGGGATGTCTAAGCCTAAGAAAAAGAAATGATTAAGAAGGGTAAAGAAACCTTCTCAGGCTATAATAAGCCTAAGCGTACTCCTAATCACCCTACTAAGTCCCATGCTGTATTGGCTAAGTCAGGAGACCAGGAAAAACTAATACGCTTTGGACAACAAGGAGTTAAGGGTGCTGGTGCTAACCCTACTACAGCCTCAGAAAAAGCACGTCAGAAAGCCTTTAAAGCAAGGCATAAAGAAAATATCGCTAAAGGTAAGATGTCAGCAGCGTATTGGGCTGATAAAGTTAAGTGGTAAAGCTTGACTTTTCTACCGTTTTGTGGTATAATATTAGAACTATATAGGATATTATAATGACGTATCTTGAACTTGTCAATAGCGTTTTAGTTAGACTCAGAGAGCAGGAAGTAGACTCTGTAGACGACAATGCCTATTCTAAACTTATAGGTAAATTCGTTAACGATGCTAAACGCAACGTAGAAGATGCCTATCCTTGGAATGCTTTGGCTGATACCCTGTCAGCTACTACAGACACTGATGTATTTAACTATGTATTAGTAGGCTCTGGTCAACGCTTTCGTGTCTTAGACGTATTAAACGATACCTCTAATTCTATGCTGACTTTAGCCCCTACTAAATGGATGGACGAGAAGTTCCTCCTTACTACAGCAGCTAAAGGTTCTCCTAAGTATTACAACTTTAACGGTGTAGATGCCAACGGAGATACTCAGGTAGATCTATATCCTATTCCAGATCAAGCTTATGATTTAAGATTCAACATTATTAAACCACAAGCTCCTCTGTCTAATAACTCAGACAGTCTTCTTGTTGTTTCAGAACCAGTAGAATTCTTAGCATACGCTAAAGCATTAGCAGAGCGTGGTGAAGATGGTGGTCTGAATGTTAACGAAGCATATGTATTATATCAGCAGTCTCTTGCAGATGCTATTGCAATTGAGACAGGTCGTTATATTGAAGAGCAAGAGTGGGTTAGCTGCTAATGGCTGAACAACTACTAACTGGTTCAATCCAAGCACCAGGATTCTATGGTCTTAACTTACAAGACAGCTCTGTGCAGTTGTCTAGTGGTTTTGCTTTAGAAGCAAATAATTGTATCATTGACCAATATGGTCGTATTGGTTCTCGTAAGGGATGGACTAAGGTTAATCCTACATCTTTAGAGAGTGGTGCTCCTGTACGTACTATCTTTGAATTTGTTAAAGCAGATGGTAACTTAACATTCGCTGCTTTGAATAATACAATCTATGGTACACATCCTGTAACTGGTGATTATGTTGAGTATCCTGTTGGAGGTACTCATTTTTATAACGGTACTTATACACAAACAGGTACAACAGTTGCAGTAGCCACAGTAGAAAATCACAACTTAACAGTTGGAGATACTGTCTATTTTAATCCTACTTCTGGTACTGCTCATGAAGGATTCTTTACTGTAGCTACAACTCCTTCAGCTAAAGACTTTACATTTACAAATACTACTAGTGCCTCTACTTCTGGTACTTGTCTAGGTATTAATATCATTACTACTTACGAGATTACAGATGATAACTGGCAAGTAGTGAATATGCCTTTAGGTACAGGTTTAAGTGCTTCTGCTCATTCTATCTGGGTACAAGAAGGTCATTTACCTCTAGTATTACATAAGCTCGGTACTACTGCACATGCACATGCTGATGGCTATGGCTTTCAAAGACTAGCTGATGTAGCTACGCTGCCTACTGGATATACTACAAACACATTCAAGCCATCTACAGCATTATATGCCTTTGGTAGGTTATGGGTTGCTGGTACTAATCCTAGCGATATGCAGACAGTATACTTCAGTGACTTACAGAATCCAAGTGTTTGGACTACAGGAACTGCAGGTAAGCTAGACATCAGTGCTGTTATTCCTACTGGTGATCCTATTGTCTCTATTGCACAGCACAATGGCTTCTTGATTATTTTCTGTGAGAAGCATATCGTTGTTTATGCAGGTGCTAAAGATCCTTCTACAATGACATTATCTGATACCATTACTGGTGTTGGTTGTATTGCTCGTGACTCAGTAGTATCTGTAGCTGGTACTGATATTCTATTCTTATCCGCTACTGGTGTTCAGTCTTTACAGCGATTAGTGCAAGAGAAGTCCTTACCATTCAGAGATATCTCTAAGAATGTACGAGACTCTTTAATCTCTAACGTGAATACAGAGCTTCCTAATAATATTAAAGCTGTATATTTCCCTACAGATGCTTTCTATCTCTTGTCTATTCCCAGTACCAATGTAACTTATTGCTTTGATACTAGAGGTGTATTAGACTCAGGAGCTGCTAGAGCAACTGTGTGGTCTGATATTAATCCTACAGCATTCTGTGTTACAGAAGACAGAGATCTTCTTATCGGTGAAGAAGGGTTTGTTGGTAAGTATGAAGGTTACTTTGATAACGAAGCTAACTATCGTTTAAGCTACTATACAAACTACTTTGATTTAGAACAACCAGACACCTTAAAGATCTTAAAGAAGGTAGGTGTTGTAGTTATTGGTGGCAACTCTCAAGACATCTCTGTTAAATGGGGTTTTGATTATAAACGTAACTACAGCAGTAGTTCTATTAGCTTAGGATCTACTGTAGTATATGAGTATGGTACTGCAGAATATGGGATTGCTGAATATAGTAACGGTATCTCTTTAGATGCTGCTAAATTCAATGCATCAGGTAATGGTAAAACTATTCAATTGGGTTTTGAATCAGATATAAAGGGACAACCCCTATCAATTCAGAAAGTAGATATCGCTGTAAAAACAGGAAAAAATATTTAAAGGTGACATATGTCTAATTACATTAAGGCAACTAACTTTGCAACTAAAGATACACTCGCTACTGGCAATCCTAATAAGATTGTAAAAGGTACTGAGATTGATGCTGAGTTTACAGCGATTGCTAGTGCTATCTCTTCTAAAGCAAATATCAATGCTCCTGTATTTACAGGTTCTGTTACTCTTCCTGGTGCTCCTACTACAGGTTTACACGCTACTACAAAGACATACGTAGATGACCTAGTAGGTACATTAGGTACTATTGCTTCACAGAATGCAAGCGCAGTAGCTATCACTGGTGGTTCTATTAGCTCCATCTTAGAAGGTGCTACTATCACTGCTTCTGCACCTGCTTCTACAATTAACTTTGACTTCTCTACTCAAGCAGTTCAGTATTATACTTCTAACTGTGCTAATAACTTCACTGTAAATATTCGTGGTAGTTCTTCTGCTAGTTTAGATTCTGTTATGGCTATAGGTAAATCAGCTACTATGGTTCTCATGGTTACTAATGGTTCTACTCCTTACTATGCAAGTACTATTAAGATTGATGGTACTACAATTACCCCTAAGTATCTAGGTGGTTTTAATATTACTGCAGGTAATGCAAACTCTGTAGACATCTACACTTTGACTGTTATTAAAACAGCAAGCAACACTTTCTCTGCATTTGTATCGTTAACTAAGTTCGCTTAATATGCCATTAATTTCTACAATTGGTAACGAGTCTGCTGGCTCTTATGGCTTTTGTAAAGGCACTGCTCTTGCTGTTGACTACTTAGTTGTAGCTGGTGGCGGAGCAGGTGGTACTTATAGCTTTAGTGCTGCAGGTGGTGGCGGTGCAGGAGGCATGCTTACAGGCTCTACATCGTTAGAAGCAAACTCTTCTTATACGATTACTGTAGGTGCAGGAGGTACTGCTGGATACTTCACAGGAACTAACGGAAGTAACTCTTCAGGTCTTGGTATTACATCTACTGGCGGTGGTTTTGGCGGATATGGTCCGAGTTATGGGGTAGGTTCAGGTGGTTCAGGAGGCGGTGGTGCTGTCTCTACTCAATATGGATCAGGAATTTCAGGACAAGGCTATAACGGTGGTACTGGTAGAGAAGATCCATTCAGAGGTGGCGGAGGTGGTGGAGCAGGAGCTGCAGGTGGTGGCGGTAACAGTGGTACAGGTGGTATAGGTGTTCAATCTTCTATCACAGGTACTTCCACATACTACGCTGGCGGTGGTGGAGGCGGTGGATGCAACGCAGGTGGCGGACAAGATGCAACTCTTCCTGGAGCAGGTGGCTTAGGAGGAGGAGGCGAAGGTGGTTATGGTGGTCCAGATGGTTCAGGTCCAGTAGCTACATCAGGTGTAGCAGGAACAGCAAACACTGGTGGAGGAGGAGGCGGTGCTGCTCGTGTTGGTCAGTATGGCGGTACAGGCGGTGGTAACGGTGGTTCAGGTGTTGTCATCATCAGCTATACAGGAAGTCAGAAAGCTACTGGCGGTACTGTAACTACTTATGTATCTGCTAATCAGCAATACGTTGTACATAAATTTACTACAAGCGGTACATTTAGAATTGGTGGTTAATAGTATAAAGACACCTGTAGTTAATAGAAGAAACTACACGATGTACTTAGAATTTTATCAAGACTTACTATGGTTTCATTCAGATGTACATAAGTGGTCTAACGAAGTAAAAAAGAATTATTTAAAAGATTTAGATACATTACAAGATTTAGTTGAAGTACCTTTAGTAGCATTGGTAGAAGAGGACAACTATAAACTTATGAAGTTTGGTAAGATTACAGGTTGGACAGTTATGAATAAATTAAATTTAAACAATGGAAAAGTAGGCTTAGTCTACACAAGGAGCAAAAATGGGTAGCATAGTTAGCGCAGTATTAGATCCTATTACAGGAGCAAGTGAGACCAAAGCTGCAGCAGCTCAAGCAGCAGATCAACAGAGACAAGCTGCTCAGCAAGCATCGTATGCTGCTCAGTTTAGACCAGTAGGAATGACTACTGCGTTTGGTACATCTCAGTTTACTCGTGAGATTGATCCAACCACAGGAATGCCTTATGTCTCTAGTGCTGGTTATACTGCTGCTCCTCAGTTATCTAGCCTACAGTCTAACATTATGGGAAGTCTTGGTGGTGCATATGCTCAAGGTCAAGCACTTGCTGACATGTATGCTCCAATGGCTGAAGGTGCTCAAGGTGCTTTCCAAGCAGGTAAGACTGTATATGGCTATGCTCCTATCGTAGCAGGTTATGGTTCTAATGTAGCAAGCTATGCTCCTCAGTTATACACTCAAGGTCAAGGTTTATTTGGTCTAGGTCAGAATGTATCTGGTCAAGCTAATGCATTGTTTGGTGCAGGTGCTGGTTACTTAGCTTCTCCTGAGCAAGCCCAAGCTCAGTACATCGCTAATACACAGGCTGCCTTAGCTCCTTCACAAGAACAAGAACTAGCTAGAATTCGTAACCAGTTATTCCAGACTGGTCGTAGTGGTTTAGCTACTGGCGGTACTGTAGCTGGTGGAATGCAAACTGCTAACCCTGAATTAGCTGCATACTACAATTCTTTAGCACAACAAAACCTGAACATTACTCAGCAAGCTCAAGAGCAAGCTCGTCAGAATGTTATACTTGGTTCTAATCTGTACGGTCAAGGCGGTGCGTTGGCTGCTCAAGGTGCTGGTATCACTGGTCAAGGTGCAGGATTATTTGGTCAAGGTGCAGGAGCATACTCTACTGCTGGTAACTTATATGGTCAGAGTGCTGATATCTATGGTCAAGGTGCTAACTTGTATACCCAGGGTGGTAACATCTTGAATATGATGGCTGCTGGTCAGGCTAATGCATTCTCTCCATTACAATCTAGACTTGCTCTAGCACAACAAGTAGAGTCCTTGTCACAGACTCCATATCAGATGGGTCTACAGTTAGGTCAAGCAATGCAGGGTGGTCAAACTACTGGTGCTAGCTTGTACAATCAAGGCATGGGTCAAGCTGCTTCTACTCAGTATGGCGGTGTACAAGCTGCTAATGCTGCTAATGCAAGCTTAGTAAGTGGTCTGATGCAAGCTGGTGCAATGGGCTACGGTGCGTACAAACGATAAGGAATAGCAATGGCTACTACATTACAAAAAGGTTTATTCGGTGGTGATCCTGTTGAGATGCAAATGCAACAGCAGAAGCTATGGCAAACTGCTTATGCTAACGCACAGAACCCATACGAAAAGATTGGTATTGCTTTAGGTCAGATTGGTGCTACTGCACTAGGTGGTGAGACTCCTTTTCAAACTAAGGCTAATGCAATCAATGCAGCTATTACTAAAGCTGGTGAACAGTATCAAGCTGGTACTGCTGAGTATTACAAAGCTATTGCTGATGCTCTTCCTGAGGAATACTCAGATAGTAAAGAGTTTGCTACTCAGAAATATCTTGAGACTAAAAAGGCTGAGACTACTGCATACACTGATGCAATAAAAGCTATTAAAGATAATCCTGAATTAGCTCCTACATTTACAGATCCTTTACGTATTGCTCTTTTACAGAAAGCTACTAAGGCTGGGTGGAATGAAGCAGATACTCCAGTTCCTCAAACAAATGAAGAAATCAAGGCTTTTGCTAAACAGTTTGGTTTAGATAAAGACCCTATGTATCGTCAGTTCATATCTATGAATATGGTAGCTGAGAAGGAAGCACGTAAAGAGACTCAACAAGAAGAACAACGTCTTCTCACTATGGACTCTATTCGTTCTACTATTGCTAAGAACAATAGAGATATGCAGAAGATTAAGGATGACAAGTTTGAGACAGGTAATCGCTGGAATGCTGAGCGTGAATCTGCTCTTGCACTCTTCAGAGCTAACAACTTAGATCCTAATGTTCCATTGCGTGGTGTTAACTTAGCTAATACAGAACTTGTTAATGCTCAACGTATCGCACTGCGTCAGCCTTGGACTGGCAAAGCTAACGAACAAATTACTCCTTCAGGAGCTACTACACCTCCTCCAGCAACTGGCGGTAAAACTGCTGCACAAGGTGGAGATTTAGGTCAACAAGTAACTGCTGCGTTTGGTGCTTATGAACCTACTAAGTATGACTATCGTATTGTAAACGGTCAAGTACAACGAGCACCTAAAATAACTAAGTAAGGAGCAACATGGCTGAAAGAGTCTGGGAATCAGCTCCTGTATCTCAAGAGAGAACATGGGAAGCAGCCCCTGTAACAACTGAATCAGTAAACGCTGCAGGTATGAAAGCGGTTGGAGAAGCTATTCCTCAACCTGTTAAAGAAGCTGCTGGTAAAGTAGCTGAAGTAGCTGGTCAAGTATGGGAAGCTGCTCCTGAACCTATCAAGAAAGCTGGTCGTTCTACTGGTAACTTCTTACTAGATGCTATCGATGTATTACAGCGTCCATTCCAAGCAGTAGCTGCGTATGGTAAAGCACTAGGTCAAACAGAAGAAGCTAAGACAGGTGCTCCATTATGGGAGATATTGTCTACTGAGAACTTAGCTAAGGCACAACAAGCTGGTATCAAAGGTCTTAAAGGCGAAGTAAAGACTTCTTTCCAAGAAGCATTGCCTGATGACTTTCGTAGAGCTAATCCTGTCAAGTCTATGTTATTAGGCTTTATGGGTGATGTAGTATTAGATCCTCTGAAGGGTGAAGTAGTTGGTCCTATATTTAAGACAGCAAAAGAAGTAGCTTCTACTGGTGCTGAATCTGTAGGCATAGCTTCTCGTCTTGCAGATAATGAACTCTTTCGTGCATTTAATGTTACTGTAGGTGACACAGATAAAGCTCGTAAGCTTTACAACGACTATCGTTACCTCAAAGATAAAGCTAGAGTTGAGAGCGTAGCAAACGCTAAAGCATTAGACAATCAGATCAAAGCACTATCTAAGCAAGGCGGTATTCCTGAGAATGAACTCAAGGCTAAGATATTCCAAGACATTGAAACTGGTGCATTGAGTGACGATGCTGTAGGTGAATTAGAGAAGAATATTGTAGCTCAGAATAAAGCTAGATTAGAAGCACAACGTGCAGCAGGGGTAGAAGTAGGTGACTTGGGCGAGACTTATATGCCTCATATCGCTACTAAAGAAGCTGACGATATGCTCAACTTAGAGAACATGAAGGGTAAGTTATTTGGTACTCGTCCTTCTGCTAAGACTCCTCAGGCTATGGCTCGTGAGATTGAAGGTACTGTAGCTGAGATCAATGCTAAGAACATGTACGGTACTACTAAGTTCTTCCAAGATGATCCTGCGATTGCTCTTGGTGTAGCTGACTTCAATGCTGCTCAAGCTATTGCTGGTCGTAAGTTCTTAGATGATGCTACTCAGTTTGGTCTTAAAGCTGAAGAAGCACCTAAACACTATGTCACTATTCCTGAAGTTCCTGGAATGAAGTTTGAACCTTCTATTGCTAAGCAACTGAATCGTTCATACAAAGCTATCTCCAATCAAGAAGAAGTAAATGCTTTCTTGAAGGTATATGACGGTGCTCAGAACTGGTGGAAGATGTG
>ERZ1032909.11-NODE-11-length-7900-cov-5.205354_pt1 | contig 7900 bp, 8 predicted proteins | sample MGYA00517092_ERZ1032909 | MGnify/ENA primary metagenome ERZ1032909 (study PRJEB33719, sample SAMN04262469) | wastewater metagenome | biome: rural village; feature: reservoir; material: water | place: El Salvador | collected 2013-02-13 ...
AGCATTAACCCAATTAGTACCATTATAGCTGAGCGTTTGTCCGTTAGTAGGAGAAGTAATAACTACATCTGTTAAACCATCTAAGTTAGTAGTTAGTGTTGGTTTATCAGAAAGATCATTGTATGATCCTGTATTTGCTACTGTAGCTAAGGCATCCCAAGATGCAGTAGAACCATCAGTAGTTAAATACTTACCACTATTTCCTGTCTGACTTGGTAGAGCATTTACAGTACCCCAAGATGTATTAGTACCATCAGTGGTTAAGAACTTACCTGCATTACCAGTTTGACTTGGTGTATATGAAGCAGCCAGGGTAGCACTATTAGCAGCATTCGTTGCAGAAGTAGCTGCATTAGATGCAGAAGTACTTGCAGAAGAAGCTGAGTTAGATGCATTAGTAGCTGATGTGCTTGCTGCACTTGCTGAAGTAGCTGCATTGGTAGCCTGAGTTGAAGCTGTAGAAGCAGAAGAAGCTGCTTGTTGAGCATTGTATTTAGCAGAATATTCGCCTCCAGCTACAGGTCCTGTTGTTTTAGTAGCCCAGTCTTGAGCTAATTCAGCAGAAGCTACAGCATTAGTCTCTGCTGTCTCTGCGTTAGTCTCTGCTGTCTCTGCGTTAGTCTCTGCAGTCTGAGCTGCAGTAGCGGATGTAGAAGCGTTTGATGCTGAAGTTGATGCACTTGATGCAGAACTTGATGCGGAAGATGCTGAACTTGATGCAGCACTTGCAGAGTTAGCTGCATTAGTAGCTGAGGTAGCTGCAGCACTTTGAGAAGCACTTGCAAATCCAGCACTATCTGCAGCATCAGAAGCAGATGAAGCAGCAGCGTCAGCGTCCGCTTGAACATCTACCGCTAGTTGTTTAATTAACGAGGCTTCACTTGTTGCATCTGCAACGGCATCACCAGCACCACCAGGTCCACGATAAATACTCAAGGTTTATCTCCTATTTTGTTTAAGAACTCTGATTAAAGAACTCTTAAACAAAACCACCTCCGAAGAGGTGATCTTGATTACTACTTGATTAGCCGTTAACAGCCAATACGAAGCCAGCTTCTGGACGTACAGTCTTAACACCGAAGAGAGTATCTGCAGTATAGAGTGTAGACAAGTATTCTTGCTTGTACTGAGTCTGTGAACGAACACCCAATTGCTCAGCCAATACCATAGAATCACGGTGAGCCAAGATAGCAGCCTTAACGTCGCCACCAACAGAGTTGTTAGCATCAGTCTCGATTACTGGGCAGTTGCTAGAAACGAAAATGTCGATACCATAGAGGCTACCGATTTGACCGTTCTGAACACCACGACCATCAACAAAGTCGCTAGAGTTATAACGATCAATACCCATGATCGCAGCACGAACTGAAGGAGGAACAACGAAGAAACGACCATCCATTGGAACATCAGCATCGTCCATCAACTTGATCAAAGCACGGAAACCAGCGTCAGTGAATACATCGCCAGATACAACAGTGTCTTCAGCGTAAGCTGTCAAACCTGTAGAAGAGTCGATGTAATAGCTGTTGCTGTGTGTCCAGTCAGAAGCGTCACCGTTACCAAAGGACTTGCCTAAAGCAAACAATGTGTCGTCAACTTTCTTAGCCAATGCATAGCCAGCGTCTTCTGTGTAGAAGCGACGGAGTGAAGCCAAAGCTTGAACTTCAACGATATCTTCGATGAAACGGCTGTACTCGAAGTGTTGGTCGATAGTTACGTTTACTTCAGTTTCTGTATCAGCTTGGATAGTAACTGCAGTATTTGCAGCTTTAGCTGTTGCTACACCACGAGTTGGCTTAGGAATGTGAAGTGTATCACCTTTCTTGCCCTTCATGGTCATCTTGTTAACGAGGTTAGCTAAAACCAAGTTTTTCTTATAAGCAGCTACAACCTCATCAGACCAGATTTCTGGAATGAACTTATCTGCTTGTGTCTTTGCTACGATTGAACCTGAACCACCAGGAAATGTTGCTGTACTCATTTTGTAAATCTCCTAAATAAAATTAAATTAACGTACCCTGCCTTCAGCGTAAGCTTGGAGAATATCATCTGCCATGCTTTCGTATCTAGCTGGGTCTTGCATTCTTAAGCGAATTAAGTCTGCACGACGATAAATAGGTTTAGTCGATTCCCCTGTACCACCTTGTTGTACGGCTGCAGCTTTCAGTGCTTTATTTCTGTTAGCTTCATCCGCCTTCTTCAGCGACTCGTCAGCAGCTTTGGTAACTTCTTCTTTCTGCTGTTTAACACTACGTAGAGCTTTGTAAGTATCTAGTAGTTCGAGTGCTGCATCTACATTGTAGTCATTTGCTTGAGCAAACATTTGTTGACGCATTCTAGAAGAACCAACCCATTGTTGGAAATCTTCAGATTGTGCCACACTAATGAAATCAGGATGAGCTTTTTCAATCGTTTGGAGAGCTACCATCTGAGCAGCTTTTGTCTGCTCTTCTTGTAACTTCTTAAGGATTGGGTTATTCTCTACTGCCTGATTAACTGCTTTAGCAGGGTCTTCAAACCAATCAATCTCTTGTGCTTGTACAGGCTGTTTGTCGTGCTTCTGTTCGAGTTGTTGCTTGAGGAGAGAATCTGCAAGCTTACGTACTTCACCAACCTCTTGTGCCTGACGACCAATAAGCTTCTCAGCTTCTTGATGCATCTTCACAATCTCATCTAAACTCTTGCCCTTGTACTTTTCAGGTATCTCAGGTTCTTGTTGAACTGTCTGTCCGTTGTCTACTGGTTCAGCAGGTGGATCAATAGGTTCTTGAGTTTGATTTAAGTTGGTAAGGTTATCAGCGTTACCTTCTTCTTCTTGCACTTCGATAAAATTAGCAGCCATGTATATACTCCTGTCGCAATGCGATTTTAGGATAATTTAAAAAATGGTTAGGTGGTCAAGAGTCCACTTGTTAACCGTGATTAGCTTTTGTTTTTCTCTCCAATGCCAGCTTCTCAGCTCTCATCTTATGCCACTTCGATGTTGCCGAAGGGTATAAACCACTAACAGGATCTAAAGAGATCGTAGGGGTGGAGATCATGCGAGCAGCTACCTCGCCACACTCACCACACTGAACTTCTTTTATGTCGATGTCGACGAAGGACTCAGTGATGTGTGAATTCTTGCACTCAAAGTCGTACATCCGTCTAGGCATTTTTTTCTTCTTCTTGTAATTGCTCGTAGACTTCAGTACTCGATTCTCTGAGTGTCTTAATCCAGTTCATTATGGAAAGTTCACCCTTCCTAAACTGGAGTTGTTGTTCTGTTTGTAAACCATCCAACGTATTGGTGGTCTTGATCATTAGGTCAATATCTTCTAACAAATCCTGCCACCCTTTGGTAGCCATCATTGCAAAGCGTTCTTCGTAATAATCCTGTAATTCTCGATTCATGTTACTTTTTCCTTGACAAGGGAGTAAACTTGTGTTAGTATATAATATATTATATCACAAATCTACTCAAATGTCAAGGGTTTTGTTACATATTTGTAGGGTTTTGCATCTGAGCAATACGCTCATTTGACTTAATATCCTCTACTTTAATCAAGCGATCAGCCAATTTCATGCGTTTATCGAACTCGTCAGCCATAGGATCTGCAGTATTCTTAGACGCTGCAGCCATTAGTTTAGCCTGAGCTTCAGCAGGTACAACTTGAGCCTGAGCACCAGCTTTTTGAGCTTCTGCCATAGCTTTTGCTGCTTCTGCTTGGGTCTTCTGTAGCTGTGCTTGAGCAGTAGCCAACTGTAATTGCTGTACTTGCTGCTGCATTGGGTCAGGCTGGCTCATTTGTTGCAGTGTAGCAACGATTTCCTCACGATTAGAGAGGCTAGAACCCTGTACAATACCCTGTAAAAGCACTGGAGTAATAGGACTTGTAGGTCCAAGGGTCTGCATTAAGCCAATCATCTGCTGTTGTTCGTACTCACGAGCTACCATTCCTAGTGAAGATACTGGGATAAATACAAAATCCTTAACTGGGTAACGCTCTGGATCAAATTGCATGAATCTCCAAGCTGCCTTAGTAATGAAAGGCATCAGGAAGTCTTCTTGGAAGTTGATTAAGGTACGTTTATTCTTCTTCATTAGCCCTGATAGAGCCATTGAGAGACCTGCACCAGAGGCTTCACCAGCAGCTACTTGACCAGGCATAGAGGTACTGTCGATTGTACCTGTAGCTTGCAGTAACATTGACTGGAAATTCTGAGCTGTCTGGAAGTTTTGAGGATCTGTAGTGCCAAACTTGAATGGCATCATGATCTCATTAGGATTACCGTTAACCAGCATGTTCTTACCTGGCTTAACTTCGTACTTACCACCACGTGGCAGACGAGTAGCGTCCATAGCCATCATAGGAGCAGTGGTTAGGGCGAGAGAATCTAGGTGACTACGTACCTGAGCATCAATAGCTTTCTGCATATTGTAGCCCTTCTCAGCAGTACCACGACCCCAGAAGCGACCTGGCATAGAATCAGCTTGATAAGCAACCACAGGACGGTCATTCATCATGTAAGGAGACTCTTCAGCCTTGAGTAACCATGTGTCATCAGCGATAACAACGATAGCTTCTACGAGATCTTCGTAGTCTTTAGCTTCTGAACCTTCAGGGAATAGGTCAACTACCTCTTCTCCGTCCTTCTTCTGAATACCAGTGAGGTAACTCTTAGGAACTTTACCATAGTAACGAATCACACGTACACGATCATCTTGATTCTGTGTCTGCTCTTGTACTGGCTCTAGCTCCATGCTGTCATAGCTAGGAGTAATACCTACTTTACGATAAGTACCATCAGCAATACCTTGAATCACAGTGTGATAAGGAACATATTCCTCGATAGCTACACCTAAAGAACTCTCTACATCAGTAGCATTAGGCTCAATAAGGAAGTTACGTGGGTTTACTGGGTATAGGGAAACTAAGAATTTATCTTGTTCATTAACACCGATAGCAGCTAACTGTGTGCCTTGAATAGGCTGAGTAGCTGGTGTCATTACTTTCTTCTTTTCAACTACAATCTCACCGATACCAGTACCGTAGAGTTCACCTAAAAGAATAATGTTGTCTATTGCTTTCTTGACCTTAGAGAATTTAAAGTCTTCGTGCATCTGTGAGCGAGTAAGCATGATATCTGCTTTATCTGGGTCACGCATGTCATCTTCGATATCGAACCACTCTCCACGTCCAAATACTGCTTCAGAGATCTCTGCTTGCTTGGATTCAATAGCTTGCTGAAGAGCAGGAGTGATAAGCCTTGAACGCTCAGAATCACGAGTTTTATCAGCAGCATCCCATATGCCCCTAAATAATCTCTCATACTCTTCCCACTTATCTAGGTAGTTTACATTACGATGGTCTCTCCATCGATTGCAATGGTCTACAACAAACGATACTAGATCTTTATCTTCACTAGTTACTTCGTCTTCTTTAAACTCAGCCATTCTTATTCCTCTGTAGTATCATCAATAGATGATTTAGTTAGGTCTTCAAAATCAATTTCTATTTCAATTTCTTGAGGTTCATCTGTCATCCTAGCATCGTCCATAGGACCACCCATCTCTTGCTCATCACAGGTACGAGTAGGAGAACAAGTGATATCGAACTTAGAGCACCAAGCTACTGGATGTTCTTCAATATCAACGATCTCAGGAGCAACAGAAGATGTCTTAAATGTAAATGCAGGACCAGCAGAAATGCAGTCTTCGATTTGAGATGTATTGACAAAGTATTCGCAGTTAGCGCATAAGCGTCCACGAGCTAAGCCTTCAGTAGTCATCCAACGCATAGCTTTCTGTTTCCAGAATTCTTCGTTAGGTTGACGAGGATCAGCAGGTCCTAGACCGTGATTCTCAATAACGTAAATATGATTCTTTTTATTTAAAGAATTGCTCTGTAAAGATAAAGGACAGTTATCGAGTTCCATTAGTATCCTGCTGTAAAGTCCATCGGTTCGTATTCATCTTCCTGGTCATCTGTAAAGTATGACGTTACAGCTAACTGGTCGACATAAGATAAAGCATCAATCAAGTCATCATGTACTTGTGGTGTAGGGAACATCAGCAACTGGTCTACAAATTCTCTCCAGTCTTCATCCTCATTGAGGATTACTTTGTTATGCTCAAACCTACCCTGCAAAGCCCAGACAACACGTTCAGTCTTTTGCTTACCACCATGCGTTAAGTCTTGAATCATTGCATAGGTATTGCGAGACCTCATTAAATCGCTTAGATAGGGCAATACAGCGTTTCTAACAGTACCACGCTCCATCCCTACACCTACAGGCTCAAACTCCTGTATGTTCTTTAAAATGCGATTAGCAGCCTCTTTAACATCCCACCTGCCATGCTCAATCTTATGCACAAACCAAACACCATCATCAGTAACCTTGACTACTGCGATAGCTGATTCATCTAATTTCTTTTTTCTAGATTCAGAATAGTTGTTATTCGTAAATCCAGCTAAGTCAATTGCAATATAGTAAACACCATCACTAGGTTCTTCACCATATTTAATCCACTCTTCTTTAAATAAATCTGTACCTGCATTATCAAAAGAAGCTTCGTATTCCTGCTTAAAAGCAAAAGAACTTAAAGTCTTTCTAGCACCTTCAATCTCCTTAGGATCAATCAGAGGATTGTCTAAGGTAGTAAAATGCCAGGACTTCCATTCTTCATCTGTTCCTTCAAGACCAAGGTTGTACATCTCGTAGAACCAGTTACGTCCCTTAGGAGTACCTATAAATAAGGCAGAACCTTTTTTATCTGAGAGTGCAGCACGTAGTACCTTCTCCCAGGTTTCACTCTTAATGTCAGCTACTTCGTCTAGTACGAGAAATGTTAAACTGACACCACGAAGGGTATCTGGTCTATCGCTACCACGTACATAGATCTTAGCACCATTGATCAGGGTAATATCCATATTGTTTACGTGAGAACTCTGGATTACTTCTCTTCCTAAGTCCATCAGTAAGTCCCAGATAATCTGTCTTGCTTGTCCCTGTGTAGGAGCAACATACATCACAGCAGAACCTGGTGGACACTTTAAGCCCTCTACCAACAATGCTACAGCAGATAGTCTAGATTTACCGCATCGTCGTCCAGCAACAATAACCTTAAACCTAGTATTATCTTTGTATACTTCTTTTTGCCAAGGCAGTAGCTCGAAACTAAGATTCATCTTCTACCTCTTGGTAATCAACAATCTCTGCTTCTATTTCTTCTACTGCTTCAACCTTAGTTTCACCTAATCCAGTAATGTTAATCGTTACTGCATTACGTTGTCCTTTAGCATCTTTCTCAAATAAGGATGTGGGTAGTAATCTATCCATACACATCTTGAGAGCTGCTATCTGGTCTTTGTCGTTATCGTCTAAAGCTTTACGAATAACTGTGTCAATAATCTTTGTACCTGAAGAACTCAGTAACCTGGCTTTGAATTCCTGTATTCTCTGAGCATCTCCTGCTGGTCTACCTACTTTTCCTCTTTTCTTTTTACTCTCTACAATAGACTTAGGAGGACGACCTCTCCTACGAGGGGCTGTAGTGGGAGACACAACCACCATATTAGGAGACAAATCTTCTGACATCAAGAACCTTTTCTTTACCTGCTAACGCAGAGAACAAAATGAAATTAAAATCTTAATCTCTTATATAGTTACTAAGTAGTTTATAACTTAGTTTAATACTTAGCTTCATACTGAGATTTATTGTTGTTGTTTTTTCAACTTAGTTTTCTTCTTAGTATAACTATTATACCACAACTTCTTTATTTTGTCAAGCTTTATTTTTATTATTGTCTTCGATGCACGTCTTATGAACCCCTCTATAGAGAGACTTATGCGGGTCTGGGGAAACAAGCTTGCACGTATTCCGCAGTATCTACTCTGTCCCTTTTATTATACACTT
>ERZ1032909.12-NODE-12-length-7558-cov-3.266027_pt1 | contig 7558 bp, 16 predicted proteins | sample MGYA00517092_ERZ1032909 | MGnify/ENA primary metagenome ERZ1032909 (study PRJEB33719, sample SAMN04262469) | wastewater metagenome | biome: rural village; feature: reservoir; material: water | place: El Salvador | collected 2013-02-13 ...
CGCCTGCTTGGCCGCACGCTCGCAGGCGTACCAGAGCTCAACGATCTACGGGTTGGCAGCGCGCCATGCATCCTTGATCGGATCGAGCTCGGACTCAGCGATGCCCATGTCCAGGGCCCCCATCGTCTTGAGCGCGCCTGCTCCTCCCTGGAAACCTAAAGCGAGCTCCGCAATTTTCCCTTTTTGCCGGTACGGTGACTTCTTGGTCACGCTGCCTGCGGGCAGCTTGAACATCTGCTCGGCGCTGGCCTCGTAGATCATCCCGTGCGTCTTGAACACCTCGAGGCGCCACTCGCACCAGGCCAGCCACGCGATCACACGCGCTTCGATCGCGCTGAAATCGACGGGGATAAACCGGCGGCCGAGCCTGGCAACGAACGCGGTGCGGATGAGCTGGCTCAGCACATCCGGCACGCTGCCGTACAGAAACTCGAGCTCGTCAAACTGGCGGGCGATCAACAGCTCGCGCGCCAGGTCGAGGTCGCGCAGCTTGTTCTGTGGCAGGTTCTGAACCTGCACGATCTGTCCAGCCCAGCGACCGGTGCGATTAGCCCCGTAGAAGCGCGTCAGCCCGCGTATGGCGCCGTCCTTGCACACGGACCGGGCCATCGCATGAAACTTACTGACGCTCGTTTTGGCGAGCTCCTGGCGGATCCTGAGCACGCGCTCGACGACCTTGCTATCGGTGGCCTCGAGAAGCTTGGGCACCGTCTTCTTGGTCAGGTCCTCGATCGTGTCGTCTTCCATCTCCTCCTGCAGCCAGGCCAGCAATTGGTCCCGGCTGTTGGGGTTGTCGAGCTTGGTGAGCGCAACAGCCTCGGCGGTCAGACGCTGCTTGGTGATCTCGTCAGCCTCGATCGCGGCATGCACCAGTGCGCGATCGACCAGCACGCCCTGGTTCATCATCCGTTGGTCCAGGTGCCAGAGCTTCCACTCTTTGTCAGGCACCGGAAACCGGGCGAGCTTCTTGGCGATCTCGCGCTCGGTCTCCACGTCACGCCGGCAATACTCAATGAAGAGCTCCCACTTCGCAGGGTCATGCTGCGGGAGATTGCGCGTGCGGCCGTTGTTGGATCGCGTCGGCTTGCAGGGGATGCAAAAGTAGCGGATCAGGGACCATCCGCTGCCGAGCTTTTGTTTATCTTCACTAAGCCCCATCACCTTGCCGAGCTCGGCCAGGTTGCCGGGTAGACCGAGATACAAGCCATGCACCGACGTGCAGCGCCATTGCGTGACGTCAAGTGCCTCGCCCAGGTGCTTGGACATGCACGCGAGCTCGAAGGCCGCGTTGTAGGCGGTCTTCGTGATTCTCGGGTCTTTCAGCGCCGAGACGACACGCTGATACTCAGATTCCAGACAGCCCTGCGCAAGGTCGAGAACACGTACCGCTTCGTCATCGAACGCATAAGCCAGCAGAAGGATTTCAAAGTCATCTGATTCGACATACTTATGCACTCCACACTTTTTCAAGTCGACGCTGCTGTACGTCTCAAGATCGATGCGCAGCGTAGTCACTCCGTCTCGCCTCCCTCGCTCTCGGGCGCATCAACAACGGCTGGCACATCGGCCGCCTGGGCGGCTTGCTGCAGCTGCTGCATCTGGTAGGCGTACTGCCCGGCGATCTCGTCATACAGACCGCGTACGAGCTTTTGCGGCAGCTCGTTCAAGGCCTGGAGCACGAGCTCGACGCCCGGCCCAACCATCTTGATGTTGAAGATTGGGGTTTGATTCATGCTTGTGCTCCTGTTTGGTGACGGCGTTCGGCCAGGAGGTAACCCTCCAGTGGCCAGACCTTGTCGATGGCGTCCTCAAAGGCGAACTTCTCACCCACGGCTGCGCTGAATTCGCTTGGGTCAACGCACGCGCTGGTGCCCAGCACGGTGTAGCCGTTGCGCATCTTCAGTTGACAGACCGTGGTGGTCGTACCAGGCAGCACCTGGTAGCTGGTGGCCTCGATCTTCTCGAGGATGTCGCCTAACGTGACCTTCGTTGGCAGCGGTGTCGGTGAATCTTTCATCATTTCTCCTTTCAAATTGAAGCCGACGCCGGCTAATTTGCGCAGCCAGCGTCAGCAGGTTGGGTCTCATGACAGGAAGTCGTCGTCCACTGCGGTGAAGTCGTCCTCGGCACGGCTGCGTCCAGACAGCGGGTCACCGTCGGCAACCTTCTGCACGTTCTGCAGGCCAGCGCCGACACCCCTGTTGCCCTTCGCATCGAAGGGATAGAAGTTGATCGACACGCGGCCGTAGCAACCGCTGTAGACCTCGCTCTGATCCATGATCGGGTTCACCGCGGCATCGACCACGTTGGGCCGCTGTCTGCTGTTGCAGTTAAGAAAGTAGTGGCCCTTGTATTCCGGCGCGTCACGCTCGGTGTCGCCGTCACGCAGGGGCATCTTCAGGTTGGGAGGCAACTTGCCGCCCCACTTGGATGCCTTGCCCTGTTCCTTCGCAGCCTCGACGGCAGCCTTGATCTTGTTGATCGTGGCGGTGTCGGACTTGGGGATCAGCACTGCGAGGGAGTACTTCAGGACGCCCTGGTCATCGGCTTTTGGCTCGAAGATTTGGACGTAGGACAGACGGGCCTTGCCGGTTACGACTTTGGTGGGTGCTGCTTGTGTGCTCATGTGGTTTCTCCGGTTGAGCTGGTTTACGAAAAGTCTGCTGCGGCTGAAGCCACAGAGCTAAGTGCTGGGCGCTTGTCGTCCTCGCGCACCAGCGTTGGTTTGCCTTGCGGCTTGATGACTAGGTCACCAAGCAGCTCAGCGAACTGCTTCTTCCCGATCGCTTTCTCCATGGCCGTGATGCCCAGGAGTGAGCGTTCGTAGATGACTGCCTCGGCGTAGCCGGCAGCCTTCAAGGCACCGGCCACCGCGTCAGCGTCGGAATACTTACGATTGCTGCGGCCCTCGACCAGCTTCCAGCCGGGGATGGCAGCGCCGAGCTCGGCTTGCTTGAGCGCATAGGACTGCACGTCGGCCAGCCACTTGGCCGCCATGTCTGCCTTCTCGAGCACGGACAGCAGCTGCTCTTGCGTCAGGAGCTCGGGCGCCTTGAGTGCGAAGTCGCTCTTGGCCACTGCGAGTGCCGCCTCGGCTCGCGCTGGGCAGTGAAACCTGGCGCGGCAAAAACCGTCGGTGCAGTGATCGCCGGCGACGAACTCGCCCTCGCCGTCCCAGGCCAGCTGCGCACGGGGCTTGACGGTCTTCTCAGCCCACTCGAGTAGGTCCTCGATCAAGAGCTCGGAGCTGCCGTAGTTGTGCAGCCTGGGCTGCAGCACGGTCATGCGTGCGCGCTTGATGTCGTAGAGGTGGTTGAGCTCGTTGTAGGCGCCCAGTGCGTAGAGCTGCATCTGGGTGTTGCCTTGCACGTCGACCATCACGCCCTTGCCGAACTTCAGATCCATCACTTCGACCAGGTCGTCGGTGATGATTACCAAGTCGCCAGTGCCGAACCCTTCGGGCACCCAGGGGCTGAAGTCGAGGCGCTTCTCGATCAGGATGATTGGATCCTTGCAACGCTCGCGTGCCTCGTTGATCGCATCGACGGCAACGTGCGCAGCCTCGGCCACATGGTCGTGCAGGTCCTGCGACCAGAACTCGTGCTTGCGCAGCTTGGCCATTTGCTTGTCAAACTCGCGGCCGTTGACGTGCAGCAGATAGCCCTGGAGCATCAGCTCAAACACTTCATGCGCGAACGTGCCTTCGGCGGCGTAGGCCGATTGCTCGTCGGGGTACTGGTCCTCAAGGCTTGCGCTGCGGGTGCAGGTAAGCCACTTCTTGGATCCGCTGGCACTGAGCTTGGCGTGTGCGCGGATGGGTATAACGGCGTTCATGCGCGCTCCCTTAATTGGTCAGATGTCCGAATAGGTTTTGGGATTGGCAACAACCGGCCTGAAGGCGAGCGCCATTTCCATTGCATACCGACGACAGCACGGTAGAGCTCGTACCCGTAATAGCCGCGGTTCTCGAATACATGCTCACGCGCGTCTTCCTCGACACCGCCGTAGAGAAGACCGCCGCATTCGTCCTGCAGCCAGTCGCGTACCACCATGCAATGCGCGCAGGTCTTGTGCGCTGTGAAGTCGCCGTCGAAGACGTAAGACTCCAGGAGGTACTTCTCGCCGGCAGCAATCACGCGAAAGCACTCACGGCACTTGTGTTCCTTCTTGGCCGTGCGCGTCTGCCTGGATAGCAGCGTGACGAAGCCGTCGCCGCAATCGATCATGCACATGTCAAAGCATCCATTGCATTACCTTCCAGGCGATTGCGCCTACGAGTCCGAGATACGCGCCACCCACGACGGTGCAAAGCAACCAGACGAAGAGCAGCAAGATCAGGTTGGTCATTGCTTCACGCTCTGGTTAAACCAGACGAACGCGTCCTTGGCGATCTGCTCGAAGTTGGCGCCGAGATAACTGCCAACGATCAGCGCGCCAGTGGGCGGCTCATCAAGCACGTTGTCGTTGTCGAGCTTTGCTTCCGCTTCGATCGTGCCGTCGGCACCGTCAGCGATCGTGATGGTTACGGTGGTCATAGCGATACTCCCGGACGTGGCCAGAGGGGTTGCATCTCTGACGTCGCGCCCAGCGCCATCAACGTCGATGCTCGGTAGGTGTTTGAGTGCTGCCGGCCGAAGCCTGGGCCCACGTACGCGTCGCGCTTGATGTAGTGCGGCACGTAGGTGATGCCGTTGAGCACAAAGACTTTCTGCGGGATCGTCTCGGCCAGTACTTTCGTGGTGTTGGGCTCCATCACAGGGCCTCCGCTGCGGTTAGCAAATCTGCGAACTTCGCGGGGTCGACATCGGTGAGCTTGGCTGCACCAAACTCCTTGAGCAGTGCCTTGACGTCAGCTGCCTTGCCCGAGTTGGACTTGGCTGCGCACACGGCGCGAACCTCTTCCAGGCTGACGGTGCGTGCAGGTTCAGAAGGGGAGGCAATCGTCGCAGTAGTCTCCTGGGGCTGCGCACCAGCGGACGGTGATTGCTTCGGGGCTTCCGCAGACGCGGCAGCCTTGCGCGACTTTTTTGCTTCGTCTCGCTTTGCCTGCATCGCCTCGCGCGCTGCGTCGTCTTCGCGATTCGCTGCAGCGTTGGCCAAGTCTTGCTTTTGCTGTGCCGCAAGCGTGACGTCGCTGCTCGACATGGCGCCTACCGGCACGATGGACTGAACCGCCTGCTCTTGAATCTCGGCGATCTCAATGAGCGCCTTGGCCAGCACGCGAAGCGCCGGACCGTGGATGTAATCAAAATGAATTTGCATTGCCATCTCTCTTTCTTGGGTTAAACAACGGAATCGAGTACTTCGCGGATCTTCAGCAGCGCGTCGTGCGCCTCTGCTTCTTTGTCGTTCGCTTGCTCGAGCTCTTCTTGCAATTCCTCGACGCGTTCCTCCAGGCGCTCGGCCTCGTGTGCCGCGTTGATGAATCGCTCGCTGAGCTCAGCGATAAGAGCGCCGTCGGCATCGCGTGCGATGCGATAGAGCTCGTCGTTGGTGAGGTGGGTGTAGGTGCTCACGCGTAGTACCTCGCGAGCATTTGCAGCACGAGCACGACCGAGCCGTAGAGCGAAAACCACACGAGCCGGCGACCCCATACGAAACGCAGTGCGCCTGCGGGCAGCGTGTTGAAGGTGAAGACGTCCTGAATCCAGACCTGGTCGCGGTGCATGTACTGGGGACGCGGCCGCTGGTACTTGCAGCCGATGACCACCTTGGGTGTGGTCGGTAGAGAAACCTCGTCAGCCATCCTATCTCCTTTCACTGTTTCACTTGTTAGCGTGGCTTACGCTATGAAAGGATAGCTTACGCTTGCCGGCGTGCAAAGCCCGACAATAACCATACTAATTACTCAGGTTTTAGATAGGATAGAGACAACCACGGACAGCGCCTCGGCCGGCGTGGATGCGGTGTGGACCTGCGCATGACCGTTGAGCAGGATGAGGTGCGGCGTTACGCCTTCGGGAACGTCCTTCAACTGCGCCAATTTCGCCGCAATCTGCTCCGGCGTTTTGGCGAAAAGGAACAGATGACCGTCCTGGAGCATGTCGGGCAGCACGTCGCTGGTGACGCTGGGCGTCACTGTCTGCCGTATTCCGTCGCCGAACTCGGCGCCCAGGCGCCAGAGGTCTTCTAGCTTGGACGCGTCATTCAGTAGCCACTCTAGCGGTACGTTAGTGGCCTTGCTCAATGCAATGAGGTGCTCGGTCGAGGGCTTGGTCCGGTGCTCCGGTTCCTCAGCCTCCCACAACGCGACCGCGCCGCGAGAGACACCACACTTGGCTGCCAGGTCGGCCTGGGTGAGATCAGCGTACCTGCGGGCCTGTCGCAGTCGCTGCCAGAGTTGGGTGGGCATGAAGAGAGTGTGATCCTCCGGCTTACAAAAAGCAAGAACGTACATAGCCGAACATCTCCGGACAAGATAGTTGTTGTTCTGGTCGCCACGCAATGTCCATGCCTTTAGGTTGGACAGTCGTTTTTGTCCAACTAATTGACCCCCTTAATGCGTACTTAGGGGCCTTGTTTGCTAGCGCGTGATAGTGTCGCTATCATTGGGCTATGCAAACGAAAGAAATCATTCACGCCCTGGGCGGGCCCGCTGCGATTGCCAGGCGCTTCGGCGTGCGCTCGCAGGCGGTCAGCCTCTGGGGCATCAACGATCGGATTCCCGCGGAGCGGGTGCCTGAGCTCGAGCGCCTGGCGCGTGAGCTCGGCGTGGCTGTGCGTGCCGAGCACATGCGCCCTGACCTGGATTGGTCGGTGCTGCGCGAGACAGCTTGATGGAAATCCGCTTGGCCCTATCGCTGGGCGCATTCAATGCGCTCGCGTCAGGGGCTGAGCTCGAGTTCACCTTGCGCGATGGCACGACGGTCGGGCTCACGCTCGACGATCAAGCGATACAGGAATTGAAAGACCGCTTCCACCAGAACTTGCTCAAGCACTGGGACGGCGGACCAACGCAGCATTGAAAGACCGGGCCACGCGGATCGTGGCGTTTTGTGTTTGAGGAGAAGTGAAATGTCGTCGATGAGGCAAGAGTATTTCGTTGATTTGCTCGAGGACTGCAAAGCAGTCTGTGAGCGCCAGGGGATCGAGCCAGAGGACCAGGCGATCGTGACTGCAGCGTTGATCTTCAGTGACAGCTTGAACGGTATTCGCAAGGCCTTGATGACGCCCGCGTTCGTGATGGCTCAGCATTCGCGCCGTGATTGAGAGGGGCGTCGGCAATGGCAACAACAAAACCGACCGCCCTGCCCATCCAACTTCAGAACATCCCGCACGAGCTGCGCACCATCGACCGATGGGTTTGCTGGAAGTACGCGCATCGCACCAAGCCTGACGGCAGCGCCGTCTGGGCCAAGATGCCGGTGACCACGGAAGGTCGCCCGGCCAGCACCACCGATCCCAAGACCTGGACCACGTTCGATGAGGCCACCGACGGCCTGATCATGAACGGGTTCGACGGGCTGGGCCTGGTGCTCGGCGACGACGTTCAGGGCATCGATCTCGATGACTGCCGCGATCCTGGCACGGGCGAGCTTTTACCGATCGCGCAAGAAGT